>Ga0256407_10000974_pt1 | contig 64213 bp, 54 predicted proteins | sample RumenRJG_04DNA_FD_193489 | JGI IMG/M metagenome (GOLD analysis project Ga0256407, IMG submission 193489) | Bovine rumen microbial communities from Lethbridge, Alberta, Canada - RJG_04 | ecosystem: Host-associated > Mammals > Digestive system > Stomach > Rumen | place: Canada: Alberta... | reverse complement strand
TCATGTACCGTTTCTACTTTGACTGCCAAGATATCAAGAACTTGCGGGTGATTCCGTTCGAGATGCCTCAGATTCCAGGCTATGGTACCAGTAACGACATCATGCTCATGGTAGAAGATCCCACAGATGGTAACCTGTCGGAGTTTGCCAAGCAAACAGAGCACTTCTTGGCCAAATTGACTGAACGCCCGGAGATAGCCACTGCCATGTCAACGTACTCTGAGCGCTTCCCGAAATATCAGGTCGATGTCGATGCCGCCCAGTGCGACCGCGCCGGTGTGACACCTGAAGCCGTACTCAACACGCTGGGTTCTTTCTGCGGTGGTGCTTACATTGGCAATTTCAACCAGTTTGGTAAGGTCTATCGCATCATGGCTGCTTCGTCACCCGAGTATCGTCTTGACCCTCAGTCGCTGCGAAACATCTTCATGCAGGTGAAAGGTGGCAAGATGACTCCCATCTCCCAGTTCGTCACCTTGAAGCAGATTGTCGGTCCGTCGAATATCGAGCACTTCAACCTGTTCCAGAGCATCACCTGCATCGTGAAACCTGGTAGCGGCTACACCGAGGGCGACGCTCATAAGGCTATTGCCGAGGTATTCGAGCAGGAGATGCCAAAGACCGCCGCGTACGAGTACAGCGGTATGTCGCGTGAGGTAGAGGAGGCTGCAGGCTCTAATGCCACAGCTCTCATCTATGTGATCTGCGCCATCCTGATTTACCTCATCCTGGCATCGCTGTACAACTCATGGTTCACACCATGGGCCGTGTTGTTCAGCGTACCGTTCGGTCTGATGGGTGCCTTTGTGTTTGCCTACATAGGCTATACGCAAGGATTGCCAGGCATGGATAACAACATCTATCTGCAAACGGGAGTCATCATGCTCATCGGACTTTTAGCCAAGACGGCCATCCTCATCACAGAGTTCGCCTCTGAGCGGCGTGCTCAAGGACTCAGCATCGTCGATGCAGCCTTTGAAGCTTGTAAGGAGCGTCTTCGTCCTATTTTGATGACCGTCGTCACAATGATTGCCGGTATGATTCCGCTCGTCATCGAGGGTGGTGCCGGTGCCAATGGTAACCGTGCCCTCGCTCTTGGTGTCATCGGTGGTATGACTGTGGGCACCATCGCCCTCCTCTTCGTCGTTCCCGCTTTCTTTATCGTCTTCCAGAAATTACATGAGAAGTTCCAAGGCGGTGCAGAGCACCTAAATGAGAAATGAAAAATGAAAAATTAAAAAATAGAATTATGATGACCAAGATATTCAAACATTCTCCGATAAAATTATCATTTATCATTTATCATCTATCATTTAGCCTTGCGCTATGTTTGATGTTCACGGGCTGTGGCTTATACCAGAAGTACGAGAAGACCGTGCAGGATCCAACCGATGTCTTCGGCACTACACAGGACATTACAGATCTCTTAACCGACAATTCGATGGCTCAGATGTCGTGGCGTGAGTTCTTCACTGACCCACAACTCCAGAAACTCATCGAACAAGTGCTGGCTAATAATACCGACCTGAACTCCGCCCGAATCGCCATAGAGAAGAGTGAAGCATCGTTGATGACAGCCCGCCTGGATTACTTGCCATCTCTCTATTTTTCACCGCAAGGCACATTGTCAAAGTTCGACAACAATCCATGGTCGAAGACTTATAACCTGCCTTTGCAGATGAGTATGGATGTTGATGTGTTTGGCTCCATCACCAACAAGAAACGTGCCTCCAAGGCAGCACTCTTGCAAGCCCAAGTATATGAGGAAGCTGTTCGTTCCAACCTCATCTCAACCACTGCACAGCAGTACTACATGTTGCAGGTGCTCGATCGTCAATTAGAGATTCTGACCATGACCGACAGCCTATGGAACGCTTCGCTGGAGACACAGAAGTCGCTTTGGGAAAACGGCAAATCATACTCGACAGCGGTAGACCAGATGGAGTCGTCTTACTTGAATGTGAAAACACAGATTGTCGACACACGTCGCAATATTCGTGCTACCGAGAACGCCATTTGCCGTTTGATGGCTGTCACACCACAACACATTGAACGTAGCCCTTGGGGGACTTCGGCACTTCCACATCATCCAGAATCGGCTTCGATCAATGGTCAGCGTATGTTTGATACGCAATTCCTAACTATCGGTGTGCCTGCCAGTATGCTTGAACTGCGCCCTGACATTCGTCTGGCTAACTACACAATGGAGGAAGCTTTTTACAATACGAATACCGCTCGCGCAGCCTTCTTCCCCAGCATCACGCTGACAGGATCGGCAGGATGGACAAACTCAGCTGGTATCATCGTAAATCCCGGCAAGTTGCTTTTCAATGCCGTTGCCCAGCTTACACAGCCCATCTTCGCTCGTGGCAAATTGAAAGCCAATCTGAAAATAGCTCAACTCACTGAGGAAGACTTGCAACGCAAATATGTGCAGACCGTCATCGATGCAGGTAATCAGGTGAACGAGGCCATTGCCGACTGTCAGGCTGCCCGCGAGAAACACGCCTACTACCACCGTCAAGTGCAGGTACTTTACAATGCTTATACTGGCACCCACGAACTGATGGACAACGGAAAGGCAAACTATCTCGAAGTACTTACAGCTCAAGAGAGTCTGCTCAACTCACAACTGAGCGAGGCCATGAATATGTATAATGGTGCACAAGCTGTTATTGCCCTTTACATCGCACTCGGTGGAGGAACAAAATGAGGAAAAATACAAACGATAAAAATTCTTATGGCAAAATTTAAGCGTATATTGCTGAAGCTCTCTGGCGAGAGTTTGGCTGGAGAACAGAAACAGGGTATTAATGTAGAAAGGCTCAACCAGTATGCTCAGCAGATCAAGGAGATTGCAGAGATGGGGGTGCAGATTGGCATCGTCATCGGAGGTGGCAACATCTTCAGAGGACTGAGCGGTGCTGGTAAGGGTTTCGACCGTGTGAAGGGCGACCAGATGGGCATGTGTGCAACGGTCATCAACTCGTTGGCATTGTCAAGTGCATTGGGTGCCATCGGTCAGAAGAACCGTGTGCTGACGGCTATCCGCATGGAACCTATAGGTGAATTCTACAACAAGTGGAAGGCCATTGCGGCGATGGAACAAGGTGAGGTGGTCATCATGGGGGCAGGTACAGGCTCTCCTTACTTCACAACCGATACAGGCTCATCCTTGCGCGGCATCGAGATTGAGGCAGATGTGATGCTGAAGGGAACTCGCGTGGATGGTGTCTATACGGCAGACCCAGAGAAAGACCCGACAGCAACGAAGTATCACGACATCACGTATAAGGATGTGATTGCCCAGGGCTTGAAGGTGATGGACATCTCAGCCACAGCCATGTGCATGGAGAACAACTTGCCCATCTATGTGTTCAATATGGATGTGGTGGGCAACTTGAAAAAAGTGATGGAAGGTGAGGATATTGGAACGCTGGTTCACAATTAAAACTATAAAAAGAGAAGCCCCTCTGCGTTAGAGGGGCTTCATTTTTTTATTTCCCAATCAGTTTCTGTAAGGCGATAGCCGTCTTGTCGCCTTCTGCGACATCCTCTTTCAGCTTTTCTTTTGCCTTGTCATTCTTCATGGCCTTGAGCATCCAAGCCTTTGCTTTGGCAGAGTCCTTGGCGACACCCTTGCCCTTCATGTAGCATTTTGCCAATTGGTATTGCGACTTGCCATGTCCCTGTTGGGATGCTTTCAGATACCATTGGTAAGCTTTCTGGTTGTCTTCCGTGACCCCATGCCCCTTGTCGTAGCAGCGTCCCACACGGTACTGTGCCTTTTTGTGTCCCTTCTGGGCAGCAGGCAGCAGTTTCTTGAAGGCTTGTTCATACTTCTTGGCATCATAAAGATCCTTGCCCTCTTCGTAGAGTGCATCTGCACTTTGTGCTTTCGCCACCATGCTGAGCAGAAGCATCAGCACGAAAAGAATTTGTCTTGTCATAGGTTTTGTGTACTTGCGATGTTAGTAGTTGCTTTTTATTTTCGCTGCAAAAATAATGAATATTTATTTAAAATACACACTGAAAGGCAAAAAACTTCTAACTTCTAACTTCTAACTCCTAACTTATTCGTACCTTTGCACGAAATTTCACGGAAAATACATTTTTTTACAGATGAAGAAACAACTGAAGAAGGTTCTTGTCCTGGGCTCTGGTGCCTTGAAAATTGGACAAGCTGGTGAGTTCGACTATTCTGGTAGTCAGGCTCTCAAAGCACTTCGGGAAGAAGGCATCAGGTCGGTGCTGGTGAATCCGAATGTGGCTACTATTCAAACGAGTGAAGGTATTGCAGACAAGGTGTATTTCTTGCCAGTCAATACCTTTTTTGTTACCGAAATCATCAAGAAGGAGCGTCCAGACGGCATCCTCTTGGCATTCGGTGGTCAGACAGCACTGAACTGTGGTACAGAACTGTTCCAGAAGGGCATCCTGAAGGAGTATGGTGTGGAAGTGCTGGGCACCAGCGTGGAAGCCATCATGAACACAGAGGACCGCGACCTCTTCGTGAAGGAGTTGAATAAGGTGAACTTGAAGGTGCCAGTATCTCAGGCTTGTGAGACGTTGGAAGAGGCTGTTGCCACTGCCCGTCGCATCGGCTACCCCATCATGATCCGTTCAGCTTATGCGCTGGGTGGTCTTGGTTCAGGTGTATGTCCTGATGAGGAAACCTTCATCAAGATTGCAGAATCTGCCTTCACTTTCGCCCCACAGGTACTCGTTGAGGAGAGCCTGAAGGGTTGGAAGGAAATTGAGTTTGAGTGCATCCGCGATGCCAACGACCACTGCTTCACAGTGGCTTCGATGGAGAACTTCGACCCACTCGGCATCCACACTGGTGAGAGTATCGTGGTGGCTCCTACTTGCTCCCTCACAGACGAGCAGGTGAAGATGTTGCAGGACATCACCATCAAGTGTGTGCGCCACCTCAACATCGTGGGTGAGTGCAACATCCAGTTTGCATTCAACGCTTTCACCAACGACTATCGCATCATCGAAATCAACGCACGACTCTCTCGTTCTTCAGCTTTGGCATCAAAGGCAACAGGTTATCCTCTCGCTTTCGTGGCTGCCAAGATTGCTTTGGGTTACACACTCGACCAGATTGGCGAGATGGGCACAACCAACTCTGCCTATGTGGCTCCATCACTCGACTACCTCATCTGTAAGATTCCACGTTGGGACTTGACCAAGTTCGTAGGTGTGAGCCGCAAGATTGGCTCCAGCATGAAGTCTGTGGGTGAAATCATGTCCATTGGCCGCACTTTCGAGGAACTTATTCAGAAGGGTCTGCGTATGATTGGTCAGGGTATGCACGGCTTTGTGGGCAACGATCACACGAAGTTCGACAACCTCGACGAAGAGTTGGCTAATCCAACCGACCTGCGCATCTTTGCTATCGCTCAGGCTTTGGAAGAGGGTTACACCATCGACCGCATCTACGAGTTGACTAAGATTGACCCTTGGTTCATCGAGAAATTGAAGAATATTGTTGACTACAAGCATAAGTTGGAAACATACAACGCTGTGGAAGACATCCCTGCTGATGTGCTTCGCCAAGCTAAGATTTATGGCTTCTCTGACTTCCAGATTGCACGTTTCGTACGCAAGGAAGCTTGTGAGAACATGGAGAAGGAGAATCTTGCTGTCCGTGCTTATCGTAAGAAGCTGGGCATCCTTCCAGCAGTGAAGCGTATTCCTACTGTGGCAAGTGAACATCCAGACCTGACCAACTACCTCTACATGACATATGCTGTAGAAGGTTACGACGTGAACTACTACGCTCATGAGAAGTCTGTAGTTGTGCTTGGTTCTGGTGCTTACCGCATCGGTTCTTCTGTGGAGTTCGACTGGTGTTCTGTCAACGCCATCACGACTGCAAGAAAGCTCGGCTACAAGAGCATCATGATTAACTACAACCCTGAGACTGTCTCCACTGACTACGACATGTGTGACCGCCTCTACTTTGATGAGTTGTCCTTCGAGCGTGTGCTTGACGTGATTGACTTGGAGAACCCACGTGGCGTGATTGTCTCAGTAGGTGGTCAGATTCCAAATAACCTGGCCATGAAACTCTATCGTCAGAGTGTGCCTATCTTGGGTACCAGCCCTGTGAGCATCGACCGTGCAGAGAACCGCAACAAGTTCTCGGCTATGCTCGACCAGCTCGGCATCGACCAGCCTCAGTGGAGCGCACTGACCAGCATGGACGATGTGAAGGCATTTGTGGAGCGTGTTGGCTTCCCTGTGCTCGTGCGTCCTTCTTATGTGCTTTCAGGTGCTGCCATGAACGTCTGCTATGACTACGAAGAGCTGGAGCGCTTCCTCCAGATGGCAAGCGAAGTCAGCAAGGAATATCCTGTGGTCATTTCTCAGTTCATGCAGGAGACCAACGAGGTGGAATTCGATGCAGTGGCACAGAACGGCGAAGTGGTGGAATACGCTATTTCAGAGCACGTTGAGTATGCTGGTGTACACTCAGGCGACGCTACGATGGTGTTCCCTGCTCAGCAGATCAGCTTCGCAACCATTCGTCAGATCAAGAAGATCAGTCGCGCTATCGCGAAGGAGCTCAATATTTCTGGTCCATTCAACATCCAATACTTGGCTAAGGGTCGCGATGTGAAGGTCATCGAGTGTAACCTCCGTGCTTCACGTTCGTTCCCATTCGTCAGCAAGGTGCTCAAGCGCAACTTCATCGACACAGCCACTCGCATCATGCTCGACGCTCCTTACACGAAGCCAGACAAGAGCGAGTTCGACATCGACCGCATGGGTGTGAAGGCGAGCCAGTTCTCTTTCGCTCGTCTGCAGAATGCTGACCCAGTTTTGGGTGTGGACATGAGCAGTACTGGTGAAGTGGGTTGCATGGGTGACACTTACGAAGAGGCACTCCTCAACTCCATGATTGCAACTGGCTACAAGATTCCTTCAAAGGACAAGGCCATCATGATTTCTTCAGGTGGCACGAAGGAAAAGGTGGCAATGCTCGATGCAGCCCGTGCCCTCGAAAGCAAGGGTTACACCATCTGCGCCAGCGAAGGCACAGCCAAGTTCCTCAACGACAACAACGTAAAGGCAACTGCTGTGGCTTGGCCAGACGAAGAGAAGAGTGACAAGCCAAACGTGATGAAGATGATTGCCGACCACAAGTTCGACCTCATCGTCAACATTCCAAAGAACCACTCAAAGCGCGAGCTCACCAACGGTTATCGCATCCGTCGTGGTGCCATCGACCACAACATTCCGCTCATCACCAACGCCCGCCTCGCTTCTGCCTTCATCGAAGCCTTCTGCGAGAAGGGTATGGAAGACCTGCAGATCAAGTCTTGGCAGGAATATGATGCTTAATCATCGCTTACATTATAAAGAAAGCCATTCGAACCCATTCGAGTGGCTTTCTTATTTTTGTCCTTTACTTTACGAATCCCTTTGATCGCCATTTGCCCGACTTCCAACGACGCAGGAGGACGACACCACGAATGTTTTCGTCAAGGGCGAACCCCACCCACATACCTACGAGTCCATAGCCAAGAGGAATGCCAATCACATAACTCACCCCAACAGCGATAGTCCACTGGAAGATGATGCCAATCACAACGGGATAGACAGCGTCGCCCGTTGCACGCAACGTGCCACAGGCAAAGATATTCGACACGCGGCCGATTTCCAGAAAGAAATCAACCACAAACACCCAAACGCCCATCTGGATAATCACCTCATTGTCGGTGAATGCACTAAGGATTGGGCGCCCGAACAATGCGAGCAACGCTGAACCCGTAAGCGTGATGATCATCGACCAACGGTAGAAATAATTGCCCAGGATATAAGCAGCCTGATGACGCCGCTGACCTACAAGGTGCCCCACGAGGATATCTCCACCCTGTGTGATACTGATGCAGAACAGGAAGACGAACACGATGATGTTGGCGCAGTAGGTGCGAGCCGCCAAAGCCTCGTTGCTGATTTGGTTGATGAAAAAAGTGATGACCACCTGCGAAAGGCTATAAGACAAGTTCTCGCTCATGGCAGGGATACCAATGTGTAGCAAGAGACGCAATTCTCGCCAAGGGATAGGACGGAAGTATTCGAGTGGAAATCGAGGAATATGCTTCCAGAAATGAATGATAGCCAGCAACACCATCGCGATGGCACGACTGGCAGCAGTGGCGATGGCAGCACCCTCAACACCCATCTGTGGGCAACCCCAATGTCCAAAAATGAGCGCATAGTTACCCAAGATGTTCAGGACATTGACAATACCCGTCACCACCATCGGATAGACCACCTTGTCAGCACTCCGCAGCGAGGCAGAAAATGTGAGCGACAACGCCTGGAAGAACGACAGCGCACCCGTCAGTCTCAGATACACCAGACCGTCACCCATCAGTTCTGGTCGCAAACCCATCAACAGCAACAGTTCCTCAGCATAGCAGAAAAGCAAGGCGCTGACCGTGAGACTGAATATCAAGTTCGCCACCAGCGCCATACCCACCACTTGCACGAGCCGTTTTTTCAATCCTGCCCCGATGTATTGCGCACAAAGGATAGCAGCACCCATCGAGAAGAACTGATAGACCAGGAACACCAACGACATGAGCTGGTTGTCGAGTCCCACCGCAGCCACACTGTTGTCGCTATAGCGACTCAGCATCACGGTATCGACAGCACCCAACAACATGACCAACGCAATCTCGATGAAAACCGGGATGGTAAGTACCTTCAATTGTCGTTTCAGGGAGTGTTTGTGCATGTAAAATCTCTAATTACATCTATTTCCGTTTGCAAAGGTACACAATTATTTCCACATATCACATGAAAGAGGGGAAATTGTTTGACCTTGAGTTTTTGCGGAACAACTAGGAAAATATTTTTCTCTAACTGGGGAGACATTCATCCTCTATCATCTTCCAATAGATGTCGCAAACAAAAAGAACCCGAACAACAAAATTTCGCGATTTTGTGCAATATATTCTTCACTTGTCAATACGAATAGGGCAACGAATAATAATACTACCCTTGTTTCTTGCTTTGACCGAGTTTGATGAATAGATTGGATAAGTTGAATCTTTATGATATGATGACCTCCTCGTTGATCAATGCTGGCGTAAACGGGAAGGAGCTTTCATGTGAACTGACGTGTTTTAATCTCTTTAGGTACCCCATAAAAAATGCGTATGATTGAATGTTCATACGCATTTTTATTACGATTGTTTTACCAGTATGGCTCTTATTTAACATTCTTCGACTCCTCCAATATCCTGCGGAACACCCAGTCGTGGTTGTAGAGGAAGTCCTCGGTATGCTGGCCGCCGTCGTAGAAGGTCTGGGTGCGCAGTTGCTCGATGGTCGGCCAGACTTCTATCTCCACTTGGTCTTTGTAGTATGTCTCGGGATTTCGGGGGGCGGCGTCGGTTATCTCCAGCGTGATGGGATAGCGGTAGGAGAAGCGCGAGTGGCGGAGGATATCGCTCCACGGGGTGCCGCCGAGTCCGCCGAGGAAGCCGCTGGGTCGGCCTACGCTGACGAGGCGGTCGCTGCTGAGACAGGCGGAGAGAAGGGCGTAGGTGGAGGAGAAGATGTTGTGGTCAAACATGATGTAGATGGTGCCGCCGTAGCCGATAGTGCGGTCGCTGGGCTGCAGCGTGGTCTCGCTGTCCTCGTCGAGAAAGGCGGTGAGGCGGTCGCCATAGATCTTGATTTTGCGGGGGTCTGTGTATTCGCCACCGAGGACGCTGAGGTCTTTCACGGCCTGCCGGATGCTATAATGCAGGGGGCGGTCGATGATGGCCGAGAGGACGCGGTGCCACGTCTTGTCGTTGCCACCGCCATTGCCGCGCACGTCGATGATGACGCGACGGATGGTCTTGTCCTTGTTGCTGGCAATCTGGTTCTCAAGCCATTCGGCCTGGCCGATGTTCATCTCTGGGATGCGGATGTAGAGCGTGGAGTCGCGTTCGAAGTAGTTCACCTTGTAGGCTCCGTTGTCGGATTTTACGCGGGGGATGTTGTACGCCAGCCCCGTCATGTCGAAGTTCTGCGGCTTGCCGTCGATGACGACCGTCCACGTGAACTTGTCGGTCTTGTAGATGATGCGCGGGTCGTAGAGGCTGCTGGCCCATGCCTTCTTGTGCTTGAAGTCCCAGCGGTTTGCACTGTTCACACGGCTGTTGTACTTGGCCGCGTACTTGTCAACGGGTATGCCGTTCACGTGGGTCAGTTCGGCGAAGAATGGGATGACCTCCGTGTCCTTGTCCTTGAAGCCAATCGTCAGGTACTTGCCGTCGATGTAGAAAACGCCTTTGGCATTGGCATTGCCGTAACGAAAGTGGTTCCTGTAGGCATCCATCGTGTGAGCCATAGCCACGGAGTCTCTGGTTTGGTTGGGGCTGATATGCTTGTCGTTGCAGGCGGCGAGGGCGCGGAAGATGACGTCGTAGAAGCCGCCGTCGCAGGTCACGGTGTCGATGTCGTGACGGATGCGCCGCAGCTCCTTCGGAATGTCGATGCCCGTCACGCGCTTGCGCACGGCGAAGTGCGGCACCTTCGTGGTCAGCGTCGTGTATAGTTGGTCGTAGTCCTCCAGCATCTGCTGCTTGGTGAGGGACTGTGCCGTCGCGGTGATGGTGGCAGCGGCGAGGATGATTGTGATAATTGTTTTCTTGTTCATTGGTCGTTATCTGTTTCTTCTATTATTAATTAACGTTGTTTCCACTGAAATAATTGTACCGAAGCAATAAATCTTCTTAACCACAGGGCATAAAAATGGCGCGGAACTGATTCCTATCCATTCCAGAGGCATCGCCAAACGCCGTTCTACCAGATAAGTCTCAGCCCGCGCCTAAACGCGAGCATCAACTCTTCTCTTCTCGGTAGATATTTTGGCGAAATTTCTGGAATAAGAATCAAAAAGTCAACGCTTCCTTATGTTGTTTCTATATGTTATATCCTATTCACTCATGTCATTTTAACAAGTTCCTATTTTCATCGTTCTCCAGAACACGCATCTGATTGATGGCAATCTGGTTGAGACGTATCAGTCTTTCCCTCTGCGGAACACCTTCATCAATGAGCACGGCATTGATGTTCTCCATGTTGGCAAGGCAAATCAGCTCATTGATGGAGGCATAATCACGGATGTTTCCTTTCAGTTCAGGATGAGCTTCGCGCCATTGTTTGGCTGTTTGTCCGAACATTGCCACATTAAGCACGTCCGCTTCCTCCGCATAGATGATACTGGCCTGTGCTTGAGTGACTTCCTTGGGAATGAGATTCTGCTTGATGGCGTCAGTATGAATGCGGTAGTTGATTTTCGAAAGTTCACGCTTTGCCGTCCATCCGAGCAGTTTTTGCTCATCTGTCTTCATGCGCTCGAACTCCTGAATCAAGTAGAGCTTGAACTGAGGTGACACCCATGTGGCAAACTCAAAGGCAATGTCCTTATGGGCATATGTACCACCGTAGCGGCCAGCCTTGGCAATGATTCCGCGCGAGTTAGTCTTCTCCACCCATTGCTTTACAGAGAGGATGAAGCGATTCAAACCCGCTGCATTTTTAATTCCCTCGAATTCGGGGGAATTAAAATTCGGATTATACATGGACTCCCAGATTCCGAGGAACTCGATGGTGTTCTTGTTACGGAGCCACTTCTCAATAAGTGCCAGCCCGTTTTCTATATTACGCACCATGTCTGTGAGCGAAATGTAGTCGCGCTCATCGATACTTACGACGGTTATCTGTGTATTCTGTACAGTTATCTTTGCCATGTCTTAACGTCTGATTCACAAACTTTGCGATGCAAAGTTACAACATTTCTTTCAATCATTAGCCCCAAAACACAGACTTTAACATGATTCGAGTCATATATTATATATGTGAAACCATCAAACCTTCCCCATATTTCTACGTCCCGTCCTAAAACTTATTCCTTCCCGTCGTAGAAAGTTTTAGAACGCGTCCCAGAAAAAGGTACGTCGTACGAAAATAAATGGTACGCCGTTTCGAAGTCAACGAAACGCCGTACAAAGACCCTCAAAACGCCGTTGTTTAAATTGCTGACGGCAAAGCATCAAAGAGGTGCCGGCAATCCATTGCTTTGCCGCCGGCAAAAGGCAAGAGAGCCGCCGCCTCTTTGATGGAGACCTATCGGACACCTAAATCCTCAGAATAATAGTTTTGCTGAAAGACCCATACACCTACCTTTGCATAGGATAATCATCTATAAGTGAGCGATTTGCAAGAGGTGTGTGTTGTTCCAACATGTACCTAACACCTACCTAACACCCACCTCTTATCCAAAATTTCAATAACGCACGCCTATTTCTCAGCAGAGGCAGTTTATTGGGCAATAAGGGTCTGTTATTGAAAAGGGGTTAATTGCTCTTTGCCAAATAGGCTTTGGCGGTGCCGAATCGGAGGTAGAAGTCGATGCGGACGGGCATGTGGCGATGGTCGTCGGTGACGAAGAAGCGGAGGAGTTCCTTTTCTTTGGTCTTCTCTTCGTAGTCGAGGAGGGAGAAGATGAGGCAGTGGTAGGTCTTGCCGTCGTTGGCTTTCCAGTCTTTCTTGCCTCGATAGACGAGGGTCTGTTCCTCTACATACTTGCCTGTTGCCATAGGGAAGTGGATGCGCTGCCCGATTTTGTAGTTCTTGGGATTGAAGGAACGGGCAAGGGAGAGGATGGAGAGCATGTCGTAGTTGCAGTCGTCGCTCTCATGATGGTGTTCCGACCATTCACCGTGACGATTGAGAAAGTGCTGCTTCACGTGACTCTTGCCGTTGGGATAGGTGTACCAGACCTCATCGACGGTATAGTTTTTGCCTTCGAGGGAACCTTTGCGGAAGTAAAGGGGTACAAGTTGGGGAGTAATGTAGGAGATGAGGGTGTCGCGCATGGTGAAGACAGCATCACACCGTTTGTTGCTGGTGAAGAGCAGGTCGTTACGCAGAATGGATTTACCCTGATAGATGGCAGGCTTGATGGTGTAGTTGGCTGCTCCACACTTCACCCAGATGAATTTCCAATGAAAGTAGAGGTCGTAGGTCAAGCGTTCACCTGCCTTGAAGGCGGTGTTCTCAGTGGGACACTGAGCGTGGAGCGCTGCGCTAAATGAAAAATGAAAAATGAGAAATAAAAGTAGAAGTAACCTCATTCTTCCAGCAGGGTTGTGTCGTTGACGATGAAAACGATGCTATCTTTTTGTGCTTCGTTCCCTGTTCCTTGATCCTCGTTTCCTCCATTGTATGCCATATAGAGGAAGGCGAATACACATCCGATGACGAGGATGCCAAGGAAAAGTGTGCCGAACATCATGTAGCGGTTCAGCCGTGCTGCTTTATTGTTTTTCAGACTCATTGCTTCCCTAAGATTTTGTTGTACTCAGTTGGATTGTTCAGCACCTCGATGGCACGTTTCGAGTCGTCATCATCTTTCAGGAGTTGTTCGATGGCACCCTCTTGGAAGTAGTAGCGACGAACAATCTCGTTGGCCATCACATCACGAATTTCCTTCTCCTTGCGATCCATCTCACGGTCGAGGTTATGGGCGAGTTTCTTTTCGAGGGCTTCAAACTCAGCTTTGGCATCCTCATAGTAGCCCTCAAACTCTGCCGACTTCTTCAAGTCAGCCAGACGCTTCTCGCTCACGCGGTCATACTTGAAGTCGCTATCCTTGACCATCTTCTTGAACTCGGCATAATCGGCATCCGTGATGGAGAAGTCCTTCACAGCAGGGATGGTGGGATGATTCTGGTAGTATTTCGTACCCCAATCCGTCATCACATCATCGTTGGAGAGGTAATAGACAATGTTGGCGACGGTATCGTGCTTCACCTCAATATCAGGTTTGATGCCATTGCCTTCTGTCACTTCACGTCCACCAGCCGTATGGAAAATCTGCTTTGTGCTGTCAGCCTTTGTATCGACCCGTTTGCCTGTGGCGCGATAGATTTCAGCAGCCTCACGCAGTTTCTTGTAGTCAATCTTCTGGATGCAACGACCAGAAGGCAGGTAATACTTGGCCGTTGTCAGCTTGATGCTGCCGTTATAAGGCAGTTCGCGAGAACTCTGTACCAAACCCTTGCCATAGGTGTCGCAACCAATGACCACAGCACGGTCGAGGTCTTGCAAAGCACCAGACACGATTTCAGCAGCACTTGCCGTGTTGTCATCCACCAATACAGCCAATGGGATGTCAAGATCAAGCGGGTCGTTTTTGGTGCTGTAAGAGAAATTCGATGCCACCATCTTGCCCTTGGTCTCCACAATCTTCACGTTCTTGGGCACGAAGAGGTTGACCATATCAACAGCCTCGTTCAGCAGACCACCACCATTGTTGCGCAGATCGAGGATGATCTTCTTTGCTCCCTTCTCCTTCAGCGAGATGATTGCCTTGCGCATATCCTTGGTACATCCTTCCGTAAACTCTCTCAAGAAGATATAACCAGCATCGCCCATCAACCCATAATAAGGAATAGCGGGCAGTTTGATGCTTCGACGGGTAATCTTGAAGTCACGCGTCTTCTTCTCGCCTGGACGTTGCACCTTCAGCATGAAAGTCGTACCAGGTTCACCACGCAACAATTCACTCACCTCTGTGGTATTCATGCCCTTCAGGTCTTTGTCGTCAATCTGCAACAGCACGTCACCAACTTGCAGACCCACCTCAGCGGCAGGCATATCAGGATAAGGTTCCTGAATGATGACCGTAGAGTCCTTCCTCATACGGATGATGGAACCAATACCACCATATTTACCTGTGGTCATCATCTTCAGTTCACCCATATCTTCCTCTGGATAGAACTTCGTGTAAATGTCCAGTTCGTTCGTCATGGCATCAATGCCCACACGGATGATCTTGTCCGCCTCGAGCGAATCCACATAGAAGATGTCCAACTGACGATAGATGCTATTGAAGATGTCCAGATTCTTAGCTACAGAAAAATTGTGCTCCAACTGGGCATAGGAAGTGAAAAGTGATAAACTAAAAACTAAAAGTAAAAGTATCCGTTTCATACTGATTTGTTGATTTGCGTGCAAAGGTACGAAAACTAACAGCTAAAAACCATAAACTATAAGTTAAAGTATGTTTTGAACCACAAAAAAGCGTTTAGAATGCGTAACTTTGCACCTATGGAAGAGAAAGAGCAGCAACGACTGATACGCAGATACTACCAGTACCTGAAACTGGAGAAGGGGTGTTCGCCCAACACCATCGATGCCTATATGCGCGACCTCGACAAGTTCCTTCGTTTCATCAAAGACGAGGGCAAGGACATGATGTCGATTCAGTTGGAGGATCTCCACCAGTTCTCTTCTCTGATGATGGATGTGGGCATTCATTCGGTTTCTCTTTCACGCATCCTGTCTGGAGTCAGAAGTTTTTACCATTTCTTGGTGCTCAGCGATGTGCTGGAGACAAATCCGACTGAACTGCTGGAATTTCCCAAGAAGCCTCAACATCTGCCTGATGTGCTCTCTGTGGATGAGATTGATGCCATCGAATCCGTCATAGACCTCAGTCAACCAGAAGGACAACGTAACAAAGCCATCATCGAGACGTTGTTTTCATGCGGATTACGAGTTAGCGAATTGGTCAATCTGAAACTCAGCAACCTCTTTCTTGACGACCAATTCATCAAGGTGGAAGGGAAGGGTTCCAAACAACGGCTGGTGCCCATCTCCGAGAAAGCCATCCATGAGTTGCAGCTTTACTTTATGGATCGCAATCTGTTGCCCATTCCCCTCGAATACCAGGATTTCGTCTTTGTCAGTCATCGTCGCAAGAAACCTCTCACCCGTGTGATGGTCTTCCTGATGATCAAAGACCTAGTGGAGAAAGCTGGCATCCAGAAGACCGTGTCACCACACACGTTCCGTCATTCCTTCGCCACATGTCTGTTGGAAGGGGGAGCCAATCTGCGTGCCATCCAAGCGATGCTGGGTCATGAATCCATTGCCACCACTCAAATCTACACCCACATCGACACGACCCATCTGCGTGAAGAAATCTTGGAGCATCACCCAAGAAATCTCAAATAGTACTACCTCTGACTTCGTCGAAGGTTAAAAAAATCGTAACTTTGACTCCGTCGAAGGTAGGATTCGCCTCAACAATAAAAATAAAAGCGATTTTATTTTGTATTGTGTTCGGCTTTCACTACCTTTGTCCCCAAAACCAAGAATAACCTATTATGGAAGAACTAATTTTGTTGCGCATCACGGGCGAAGATCGTCCTGGGTTGACATCAAGCATTATGGACATCTTGGCGCAGTACGACGTGGATATTCAGGACATCGGTCAAGCGGATATCCACTCAACACTTTCGCTGGGTATCCTGATCAGAGTGGCTGAGGACAAATCTGGTCATGTGATGAAGGACTTGCTGTTCAAGGCAAGCGAGTTGGGTGTGAACATCGGTTTTGCTCCCGTGACGATGGATGAATATGAAGCATGGGTGGGACGCCAAGGCAAGAATCGTTACATCCTGACGGTGCTGGGCAGACGCATCAGAGCCAGAGAGATTGAAGCGGTGAGCCGTTTGATTACAGATCAAGGTCTGAACATTGATGGCATCAAGCGCCTGTCGGGTCGCGCGAGTATCCTCCATCCGAAGGAGAAGACGAGAGCATGTATTCAGTTCTCTGTGCGTGGTACACCCAAAGACAGGGAAGCACTGCATGGGGCATTGCTGAAGATGTCAAGCGAGATGGAGATTGATGGTTCGTTCCAAACAGATAATATGTATCGCAGAATGCGCCGACTGATTTGCTTCGATATGGATTCGACGCTGATTCAGACGGAGGTGATTGACGAGCTGGCAAAGAGAAACGGCGTGTATGAAAAGGTGGCTGCCATTACAGAGAGTGCCATGCGAGGTGAGATTGACTTCAAGGAGAGTTTCACGGAACGATGCAAGCTGCTGAAAGGTCTGGACGTGAGTGTGATGCGTGAGATTGCAGAGAACCTGCCCTTCACAGAAGGTGTGGACAGATTGATGTATGTACTGAAGAAGTATGGTTACAAGATTGCCATCCTGAGTGGTGGTTTCACATTCTTTGGCGAATATATCCAGAAGAGATATGGCATTGACTATGTGTATGCCAACGAATTGGAGATGGACGAGACTGGACATCTGACAGGTAACTATGTGGGTGAGATTGTGGATGGCAAGCGGAAAGCTGAGTTGCTGAAGCTGATTGCACAGGTGGAGAAAGTCGATTTGCAGCAGACCATTGCTGTGGGCGATGGTGCGAACGACCTTCCGATGCTCTCACAAGCAGGTTTGGGTATTGCGTTCCATGCAAAACCACGTGTGGTGGCAAATGCACAGCAAAGCATCAACACCATCGGACTGGATGGCGTACTCTACTTCTTAGGATTCAAGGATAGTTATCTGGACGAAAAAGCACAATAACAAGCCCATGCGCTTGGCGACTTTCATTTCAACTTAATAATAATAAATAATGAAAAAGAATCTATTACTGACCATATTCGTGCTGGGGGCTTTGACCGCAACAGCACAGACAGGAGCAGACTATCTGAAGGCCGCACAAAAGGCTGATGTGGAAATCGTGTTCGATTTGTCTGCAGAAGGTAAGGAATATAAGGTGAACTGGGGTATGGATACCGCCTGGGACTGGGATTTCAATGTGAATCGCGGTATTGCTCACATCGGCAAGGGCAACTTTGCCACAGGTCGTGTGTCGTTCCAGCCCAATGACCTCGTGACGGATAATGGTGATGGAACATACACACTATCGTCTCGTCAGCAAAAGAGGCTAAAAAGACGTTGTGACATGATCAAGTTAACAGGCACGACAGAGGTGAACCTCAACTGCGACCATGAGGCATTGTTCACGAATGAAGATGGGGAAACAGATTACACCGGCAGAACGAATTATCAAGGCAAACCTCAAGAGTGGTACAAGCTGATCAAAGCAAGTGTGCAGTTTGTACAAGGTCAGGGGTTGAAGGTGGTGAGCGTTTCACCTTTCAACGAACCAGATTATGTGTGGCAACAAGCGACCAGTGAAGAACAGGCCATGAAGGATTTCCTCGCCATCGCCAAACTGATCAAGGCAGATGACTTCTTCAAGGACATCCGCGTTTGTGGTGGTAACACCTTGAACGATGATAAGGCATTGACTTGGTATAACTACCTCAAAAGTTATCTGGACGAAGGCAACACACACCAGTTGGCAGGTTCATTTGACAACTATGCCAGCTTCTTCACCAGAGTGAAGAGAGAAGGCAAGGTGCCGACAGCCGACGAATTGCACAATGTGGGTGAAGCCATCGTCGGTGCCCAATATGGTATGCAGAACGGCATCTGGTGGGGTTTCGACTCCAAGGCTCGTGGTCAGTTCTGCATCGACTCCAATGAAGGAGTACGTTTGGCTTATGGTGAGAACCGTTCAGCATGGACATGTGGCGCAGTCTATCGCAACAATACGACAGGTGAGGTACATGGTTATTTAGGTTCGTCCGAGCGTCAAGCCAAGACTTCCACTTTCGCTTTTGTCAGCAAAGACAGGGATGTCTATTTCAATGGCGATGGCCCTACAAGAAGATATGTGTTCGAAGTGCCTGGAGGTACAGGCTATCAACAAGGACAGATTGGTGCAGAACGTTTGTTCGACATCACTTGGGGTGAAGACGTAGCACCTTTCGTGGTGGATGGCACTTACCTCATCATGAATCAATACAGTGGCAAGATGCTCACCAGCGCTGGTTCCTCAAAGGCAACTACTTCCAACTTGGTTTCATCAGGCACTTCCCAACAATGGAAGGTTGCCCCAGGATATACTACTGGCGACATTTCCTATTGGTTCATCGACAATGTGACCACCGACAAGAACGCTCACCTGAACGTGCTGAATCTCAACCTCAATGACGAAGCCAATGTCATCTGTTGGCAAGGGGATGGCAATGGGGATCACATGTTGGAAGAGCAGTGGTATCTCAAGTATGCACAGGATGGCTATTATTACATCATCAGCCGTCTGTCCAACAAGTACCTTTACTGCACCAACACAGCATCAGGATCAGAAGTGCGTCTGAAAGAAGGCCCATCTCCCAAGGCACGTTCGAAGTCGGCTTATTTGTGGCGCTTGCAACCCATCGACTCCAAGGCTGATACCAAAGCACCTGCTGCACCTACAGAACTGACCGTTCAGCAACAGGCAGATGGTGTGGAACTCTCATGGACAGCACCAGCTGACAGTGACCCACTGACCTACCTCGTACTGAGAGCCGATGAGAACGTAATCGAAACAGACTGTGACTGCGTTGAAGGCACTACAACCACAATCGCTGCTGGAGAATTCAACACCATCGCTCGTGGCGTCACCACCACCTCTTTCATTGACAATACAGCGAAAGAAGGCACACATTATTATTATAAAGTAAAGGCGGTCGATTATGCCGGCAATCGTTCGAAGGCCTCCGAAGAACTGGCAACTGGCATAGAAAAACTCCCAACTGTCAACTCTCAACCCTCAGCCCTCAGCCTTCAGCCCCCATTTGACATGAGCGGTAAGCCTGCTAATGAAGCAATCAAAGGCATCCTCATCTACCCCGACAAGAAAATACTGAACAGATAATTGAAACGGACGTATCTATATATCATCGTGCTGTTGTGCTCCATCATTAGTAGGGCACAACAGTTCGTGTTTTCCTCTATCGATACATCCAACGGACTCAGCAACAACTGCATCCTGCACATCCTGCAACTGCACGATGGACGGATTGTTGCCACCACCCCACGTAGCATTGATCTCTGGGACGGGAAGACCTGCCAAAGCATTCAGAAGGACAGCACGACCTCTGTACCATTGAGAGGGTATCGGGGAGCTTACCACGTCTATGCAGACAAGGAGAACAGGTTATGGGTGAAGGACTACCAAAAACTTTGGTGTTATGACGCCCAACTTCGTCCCATTCTCGACTGCCTGCCTGATAGCGCTGATGATGTCTATGTAGATGACCAAGGCGATGTCTTCTTCATCCGACAAGACACTACCCGCCTGCTGCTTGATCTCATGACCTTGCAGGACAAACAATACCGCTTCTATGCCAATGGTGAGGTGACCTGCCAAGAGGGCGACCATTTGTGTTACGCTGTTCAGGCATCGCTCGACTCCACAGCTATCACCTCGCTGGTCATTGCCGACACCTTGCGCGAACGTTTCTACCAACTCATCGACCAGAAACTCTGTCTTGAATTCGACACGAAGACCCAACGATGGACAGAAATCTTTCGTGCGAACCGGTTGCACACCATCTCCATGACCGATGCCAATACTGCCTACATTGTCAGTCGTGATGGCATGTGGAAGATTGACCTTACCTCACGCAAGGTTGAACAAATCGGACAAGTGATGATGACCGATGGTTCCTACATTTCCTCCAGTCGTCTCAACACCATCTATACGGATCGCGATGGTAACGTGTGGGTAGGTTCTTATGACCACGGACTGCTGAAAGGAAGTCCCGCCTCTACAGAACCCGCATCCCCAAGCTTCCCCATTTGGAGCATTGGGTTAATTGTCCTCATAGCGGTATGCCTTATTGCCCTCCTATGGTTCTGGTTCAGCCGAAGGAAACTCTCAACTTTCAACTCTCAACCCTCAGCCCTCAGCCCTCAGCCTTCAGCCCTCAACTCTCAGCCTTCAGCCCTCAACTCTCAGCCTTCAACCATTCCCATTGACCACGAACTCATTACCCGTGCCACCAGTCTTGTGGAAGAAAACCTTTCCACTCCTAACTACACCGTAGAACGGCTTGCACAAGATCTCTGTATGGATCGCACGGGACTCTACAAGAAGATGACTGCCATGTTGGGTAAGACTCCAACCGTTTTCATGCGCAGCATCCGTGTCAACCATGCAGTCCAACTCATCCGCGAAGGTAAACTCACCATGACTGAAGTGGCAGAGCAGTCAGGGTTCAGCTCTGCCAGCTACATGGCGAAATGCTTTCAAGAAGACTTGGGCAAGAATCCCTCTGATTTGCGGGAGAATCAACCATAGTACTCTGTTGATTCAACGAGATTATCCTCCAAAATCAACCAAATTGTTCTGTTGAATCTTCCTCGTCATTCCCTTCCTGTCAAATAAACAAACTAACTTTGCAGTCGAAAATCTATTCACCAAAACTTTACAATTATGAAAAAGAGACTTACACTTCTCATTTCAATTCTATCAGCCACATGCTTAGCACAAGCACAGAAGGTGGAATTCTACACCCCCAACACTGTCCGCATTATTAAAGAAAATGGACAGAGCGTTGAGAAGAAATCGCTCGTGGTGATTGCCTCGCCTGAAAACGTGAAGGTGAGTAAGACCCAGCAGGGTGATGCAACGATTTACAAATCTTCAGCACTTACCGTTACTGTGAAGGGAGGAAAAGTTGCCTTTGCCGACAACAAGGGCAACCTCCTCACCTCCGAAGGCGATTGTACCTTCACCCCCATCACGAAGGGTCCTGACACGGATGCTTTCCGTGTGAAGCAGACCTTCTCTGTCGAGGCCGACGAAGGTATCTATGGCGTGGGCATGTTGCAGAATGGCAAGATGAGTCTGCGCGGTGAGAATCGTCGTATGGAGCAGAGCAACCTTGAAGACTTTGCCCATTTCTATCAGACCATCAAGGGTTATGGCATCTATTGGGACAATTATTCACCCACCCGTCTGGTCACTCCTGCTGAAGGTCAGGCAGGCAACATCGAGTTGGAGTCGGAGGTTGGCAAACTTGTCGATTACTATTTCATCTATGGTGGCGATGCTGATGGCGTGATTGCTGAGATGCGTCACCTTTCAGGCTCTGTGCCCATGTTCCCATTGTGGACTTATGGTTTCCACCAGTGTCGTGAGCGCTATAAGTCACAGGCTGAGCTCTTGGAGGTGGTGCACAAGTATCGTGACCTGAAGGTGCCTTTCGATGGTATCATTCAGGACTGGCAGTACTGGGGCAGCAACTACAACTGGAACGCTATGGAGTTCCTGAATCCTGAGTTCGACCGTGCACAGGATATGATTAATGAAGTACACAAGCAGAATGCACACATGAGCATCTCCATCTGGGCTTCCTTCGGTCCTGAGACCAAAGCTTTCAAAGAAATGAAGCCTAAGGGTTTGATGCTTGACTTCGACACCTGGCCTCAGAGCGGTCTGCCACAATGGCCACCACGTCGTGACTACCCAAGCGGTGTGCGTTGCTACGATGTCTATAGCAAGGAAGCTCGTGACATCTACTGGAAGAACCTCTCGCGTCTGCACAAGATGGGCATTGATGCTTGGTGGATGGACTCTACCGACCCCGACCAGATGGATTTGACCGAGGAGCAGCGTGATCAGCCCACAGCCATGGGTTCATATCGCAGTGTGCGCAACGCCTTCCCATTGATGACGGTAGGTGGTGTGTATGATAGTCAGCGTGCCGTTGATGACAGCAAACGTGTCTTCATCCTTACCCGTTCATATTTTGCAGGTCAGCAGCGCTATGGTGCCAACACCTGGAGTGGTGACATCGGTTCTTCTTGGGACAGCTTCCGCAAGCAGGTGCCTCTCTGCCTCAACTACACCCTGACTGCCAATCCTAATGTGAATGCCGACATCGGTGGTTTCTTCGCTGGTTCTTACAGCACACAGGGTCACAACTCTGCCACACGCAATCCACAGTATCAAGAGCTCTATGTACGTTGGATGCAGTTTGGTGCCTTCACCCCTATGATGCGTAGTCATGGTGCTGACATCTATCGTGAACTCTATTACTTTGGCAAGCAGGGCGAACCAGTTTATGACGCTTTGTTGGATGCAGTGAAACTCCGTTACCGTTTCCTTCCTTACATCTACAGCCAGTCTTGGCAGGTAACCAAGAACAACGACTCCTTCATGCGTGCCCTCTTCATGGACTTCAAGGCTGACAAGCAGACTTGGAACAACAACCGCCAGTATATGTTTGGTCACAATGTGCTTGTGTGTCCAGTCGTGGATCCACTCTACACACAGGAGAAGATTGTCAAGACTGACCCCATGTCAGGTTGGGACAGACAGGATCTCCAGCGTGAGACCTACGCCAAGGTGGACTGGTCTGCTCCCAAGACCTTCAGCGTCTATCTGCCAGCAGGTGCACAGTGGTACGATTATTGGACCAACACCCGTATTGATGGTGGTCAGACCCTCACAGCTGCTGCGCCATTGAGTCACTCGCCTCTCTACATCAAGGCAGGTTCTATCCTTCCATTAGGTCCTGATGTGCAGTATGCCAACGAAAACAAGTATGACAACATCGACCTCGTGGTATATCCAGGTGCCAATGCCTCCTTCACGCTCTACGAAGACGAAGGTGACAACTACAACTACGAGAAAGGACAGTACAGCACCATCCAGCTCACTTGGAACGACCGTAGCAAGACCCTCACCATTGGTCAGCGCCAAGGCAGCTTCCCTGGTATGATTGCCACTCGCACCTTCAACGTGAAAGTCATCGGTGGTACAACAAAGACTGTCACTTACACAGGTAAAAGCGTCAGCGTAAAATAGAAAAAACGCTCACCATCTCACAAAAGCGGCGGCACACCTGATGTGTTTCCGCTTTTTTTCGTACCTTTGCACGCAGTTGGTAATATATTATATAATAATGTATCAAGTTCTCAAAACAATCAGTGACCTGCTGAGTGGTAAGGCAAGCATCTTTGTCATCCTTACTGCTGTGGTCACGTTCTTCTTCCCCGTACTCTTTGAGTGGGTGAAGGGTGACACTCAAACAATCATTTTGGGCATCATCATGTTGACGATGGGATTGACACTCACGCCTGATGATTTCCGTCTCTTGGCCAAACGTCCACTGGACATCCTCATCGGCGCAGCAGCCCAGTTCACCATCATGCCTTTGGTGGCATTCAGCCTTTCATGGCTGTTCAGTCAGGTACCAGCTTTTGCACCTTACAGCACAGCCATGGCGATAGGTATCATTCTGGTAGGTTGTTGTCCAGGTGGTGTGTCAAGCAACATCATGTCCTTCCTTTGTAAGGGTGACGTGGCTTATTCGGTAGGCATGACATGTGCCTCCACCTTGTTGGCTCCCGTATTGACTCCTTTGCTGGTGCTTTGGCTCGCAGGAGAACGTGTGGATGTGGATGCGTGGGGCATGTTTAAGCAAATTCTCATCGTGACCATCATCCCCATTGCCATCGGTTTTTTCCTCAATGTATGGTTGGGACATAAGGATGTGTTCAAGAAGATACAGGGCTGCATGCCAGGTGTGTCTGTAGCATGTTTGGCTTGCATCGTGGGTGGTGTCATCACCACAGTACATGATCCTCTGGTCGAGAATGGCATCGTGCTCTTCCTGCTCACCTTTGGTATGGTGTTCTGCCACAACACCATTGGCTATATCCTTGGTTATACAGTAGGCAAGATGTGCCAATTCTCTGTAGCGAAGAAACGTACCCTCTCCATCGAGGTGGGCATGCAGAACGCAGGACTTGGCACCAACCTCGCCATGACCTTCTTTGTAGCTTCCAACCCCATGGCTGTGGTACCATGCGCCATCTCATGCGCTTGGCACAGCATCAGTGGGACGATTCTGGCGAACATCTTTGCAATGAGAGATAAATAGTAAATGGTCAAATAGTAAATGGTTTCATGGTCTTAAATTACATTTGGATAGCATTCTTCTTGTTGGCTGCCATATGCGCCATCATTCAGTGTTTCATCGGCAATACGGGCGTGTTTGCCGACATCGTGGGTTCCACTTTCGACAATGCCAAGACCGCTTTCGAAATCTCCATCGGACTGACAGGTGTCCTCTCCCTCTGGATGGGCATCATGAAGATTGGAGAAAAAGGTGGTGCGGTCAATGCACTTTCTCGTGTGCTCAGCCCTCTTTTCACTCGTCTGTTTCCAGCTATTCCCAAGGGACATCCAGCTACAGGACATATCTTCATGAACATTGCCGCCAACATGCTAGGGCTTGACAACGCTGCCACACCGCTTGGACTCAAGGCGATGGAGAGCATGCAAGAGCTGAACAAGGAGAAAAACGAGGCTTTGGCTCAGAAGTATGGATGGTCTGCTGAGAAGGTGGCGAAGCTCAACGAGACAGCCTCCAATCCAATGATCATGTTCTTGGTGCTCAACACATCGGGACTCACCATCATTCCTGTCTCCATCATGGTCTATCGCGCCCAATTGGGTGCCGCACAACCTACCGATGTGTTCGTGCCCATCCTCCTTGCCACCTTCGCAGCCACACTGATGGGCATCATCATTGTGAGCATTTACCAGCGCATCAACCTCTTCCGACCTGTGCTGATTGGCATCCTTGGTGGCATGTGCTTATTGGTGGCAGCCATGATTTGGGGGTTCTCGCAAATGGAGAAAGAGACGATGGACATGGTCAGCACCTTGGTGGCAAACATCATCCTCTTTGGTATCATGCTCGCTTTCGTCATTGCAGGTATGGTAAAGAAAGTGAATGTCTATGAGGCCTTCATCGAAGGTGCCAAAGACGGCTTCACCACTGCTGTTCGTGTCATTCCTTATCTCGTGGCCATCCTCGTAGCCATAGGCGTGTTCCGAGCCAGTGGTGGTATGGACATCCTGATTAGTGGCATCAACTGGCTCGTTGAATTGTGTGGGGGCAACACAGACTTTGTGGCAGCCCTGCCTACAGCCCTGATGAAACCACTCTCGGGTTCTGGTGCGCGTGGCATGATGGTGGACACTATGACCACCTACGGAGCCGATTCCTTTGCTGGTCGTTTGGCTTGCATCTTCCAGGGATCTACTGACACCACCTTCTACATCCTTGCCGTCTATTTCGGCTCTGTAGGCATTCGCCACACACGGCACGCCGTCACTTGTGGACTCTTGGCCGACTTGGCTGGCATTCTTGCCGCCATCGCCATTGCCTACTTCTTCTTCGCATAGAGAGAAAGCACATAGCAATAAAAAAGGAGGATGCTCAAAACATCCTCCTTATTCTTTCTATACCCTCCACAAGGGCATCTACTTCAGCTTTCGTGTTGTAGAGTCCGAACGACGCTCGCACCGTTCCTTCTATGCCCAACCGCCTCATCAGCGGTTCAGCACAATGGTGTCCAGTCCGTACAGCAATGCCTAATCTGTCGAGCAGCGTGCCCATGTCTAAGTGATGGATGTCACCCACTTGGAAACTGATGACCGCATCCCGTTCCTTCGCACCACCAAAGATGTGCATGCCCTCAATCTGTTGCATCCGCTCCAGGGCGTAGCGCGTCAATTCCTGTTCATGTGCTTCGATGTTTTCCATGCCCAAGCCACTCACATAGTCCAATGCCGTTGCCAATGCATGGGTGGCCACATAATCTGGTGTTCCCGCCTCAAACTTATAAGGCAGTTCGTTATAAGTGGTCTTTTCAAAACTGACATTCTTAATCATCTCACCCCCTCCTTGATAAGGTGGCAGCTTTTCCAGCCATTCTTCCTTGCCATAGAGCACACCCACCCCCGTAGGGCCATAGACCTTATGTCCTGAGAACGCAAAGAAGTCGCAATCGAGGTCTTGCACATCCACTTTCATGTGGGGTACTGACTGTGCACCATCTATCAGCACAGGGATGTTCCTCTCGTGTGCCCTTCTCACCACCTCCTTCACGGGGTTCACAGTACCCAACACATTGCTCACCTGCGTGCAGCACACGATGCGTGTACGTTCATGGAGGAGTCCTTCCAATGCCTCCAACTGCAACTCTCCCTCATCCGTCATTGGGATGACGCGCAATTGTGCTCCCTTCCGTTCACACATCATCTGCCAAGGCACAATGTTCGAGTGGTGTTCCATCGCACTCACCACGACCTCATCACCCTCTTTCACCATCGCCTCACCAAACGAGAAGGCGAGCAGATTGATGCTCTCTGTCGTACCTCGTGTGAAGAGAATCTCGCTCGTGCTCCGTGCGTTGATGAAACGTCTCACCGTCTCACGGCTTGCCTCATGCAGGTCTGTCGCCTGTTGTGAAAGGAAATGCACCCCACGATGGACGTTCGCATTCACATTGTAATACTCGTCCACCATCGCCTCCACCACCTGTCGTGGCTTCTGCGTCGTCGCACCATTGTCCAAATACACCAATGGGCGTCCATATATCTCTCGAGAAAGAATCGGGAAATCCTCCCTCACCCTATTCATGTCGTACATCATCTGTCGATTGCTTTACCGTTAGTCATCATTCTCATCATCATCATCCATGGTGTCTTGGCCATAGTCTCTCATCCCCTTTCGCTTGAGCCATTCCTCCTTCGTGCGACTCCATCTCTTATGTGTCCAGAGCCACATCTCAGGATGTTCCTTGATGTCGGCTTCGAGGAGTTCAAAGTAGCGGTCGGTCAAGGTGGTTTCAGGCACAGAAGCAGGGTGGTCTTCCATCGGGACAATCTCCAGATGGTAATAACCGCGCTTAGGACGGCTCATGCGACCATACATCATGAAGGCATCCACCTTACGGGCAATATGTTCCGCACCAATGAACACAGCCGTTTCGTGATTGAGGAAAGGCACGAAATGGTGGATGCTCGACCACTTGGGTTGCTGGTCGCTGATGAAGCCAATGGTGTAGTTCTTACCCTCCTTACGCAACTGAAGGATGCGGCGGAAGGTCTCCCTCATCTTGATGTTCACCCCACCATATTGTCCACGCAGATGGATAAAGAGTTCATCCATGACATCGCTACTCAGCGGATGGTAAATCTGCCCTGAGGTTCCCCAAGGCTGCATACTGTAATTGATGGAGGAAATCCACTCCCAATTGCCGAAATGACTCAGGTAGAGGAAGTGGAGCGTCTGTCCTGCCTCATGACGTTTCTTGATCTCGTCCAGTCCGCTGAAGGTCATACGGCGCATGGTCTCCTCCTTCGACATGGAGAGCATCTTGATGTCCTCAATAAAGTTGTCACAGAACTGGCGATAGAACTTCCGTTCGATGTCCTTCAGTTCTTGGACACTCTTCTCGGGGAAGGCTGTACGCAGATTCTCACGCACCACCTTCTTGCGGTAGAACGGCCTCACAATCAGACTGCATAAGTCAGAAAAGGCATATAGTACGGGAAATGGCAGCAAACTGACGAGCCACAGAATTCCCTTGACGAGTTTGTATGTGAACATGCTTGTTTTGGGGTTTATCATTGCGTATCCTCTTGTCCTTTGTCCCTCGTTCCTGACTCCAATAAACGGATGGCCTTTTCCACGACCGTCTCAGGGGGTATGTTCATGCAACGTAGGTCACCCCATTTGCATGGTTTCTTTCCATAGATGGAGCACGGACGACAGGGTAGGTCGGTTTGCAGTTCGTTCTCCGCCTTCTGACCATAACCCGAAAAACCCGCCTTGGGGTGTGTGGCTCCCCAGATGGAGAGGGTTGGAATGCCAAAGATGGAGGCAATATGCATATTGGCGGAATCCATCGAAATCATCAGGTCTAATTGCGACATCAGCAACATCTCATTCTTCAGTCCTCCCAGCTTGCCACAAACGCTTTGAATAGTTGAGAGTTGAGAGTTGAGAGTTGAGAGTTGAGAGTTGACAGTTGACAGTTGAGGGTTTTCCCATGTCTTGAGTATGTCACTCTCCTTCTTGCCAGCTCCAAAGAGGAGTACCTTGTATCCCTTATCTGCCAACGCATTCACCACCTGCTGCATCTTGTCCAACGGATAAATCTTCTGGGCATGAGCGGCAAATGGCGCCACACCCACCCATTTCTCACCTTCCTGCTTTCTGCCGACCCCATTCCTTATCGGAAGGAAATCCTCATTCCGCAGGTCAATCTTGACGGGCTTGGTCAAGTCAATCTGGAAACCCAGCGCACGGAACACCTCTGCATAGCGTTCCGTCATCGGTTTCAAGGCAGCATGCGTCTGTCCCTCGCCAATCAGTTCCTTTTTCTCCTTGCGTCCCTTATCCACTGTAGCCACCTTTGTGCCCGCCATGGCAAAGCAGGTACGGATATACTTCGAACGGAGCACATCGTGCAGATCAGCCACAGCATCAAAATTTCCTTTTTTCAGTCTATTGTAGATCTTCGTCAAGCCGATGATGCCATCCTGCTCAGCAAAGTCAATCCCCCTCACCAGCACATTGGCAGGCAACCACTCAAACATCGGCACAAACCGTGTTCGCGTCAACATCGTGATACGCAGCTCTGGATGCTGGGTCGCAAGGGCATACAACACAGGCACAGTCATCGCCGCATCGCCCATCGCACTAAAACGCATGACGAGCAACCGCTTGATGGTCTTGTTATGTGGAAAACTGAACATGGCGACAAAGGTACGACTAAATGAGAGAAGAACAAAATAAATCAGAACTTATTTGTTATTCCGAGCCACATCCCACCTTAGCCAGCACCAAAGTACGACTTTTTATGAACATAAATAGGGTCACTTTAGGTTTACAGAGATGGTCTGCAAGTCGGCAGGATTGCTGGATGAACCGACCATCACGTTGTATTGACCAACGGTCACGTTCATGGTGTTGGTATTGGGATTCCACCATTCAAAACTATTGCGTGGCAATGGAATTTCTGCCTTCACGGTTGCACCGGCAGGTACCACTACTCGCTGATAGGCACGAAGTGTGGCTCTTGGACCATCTGTGTCGCCCTGTTTGTTGAGATATACCTGCACGACTTCTTCTGTCGAGCGCTTACCAGTGTTGGTGAGACTGACGCTAACTACATTGTTGTTATAGGTTGGCGCACCATAACGGACTGTTGTGTAACTGAGTCCATAACCGAAGTACCAAAGAGGGGCTTCCTTCATGTAGCGATAGGTGCGTCCCTTCATCTCGTAGCTCTCATAGTCAGGCAACTGGTCTGTGCTGCGATAGAACGTGATGGGCAGTCTTCCTGTAGGGTTGCAGTCGCCATAAAGCACATCTGCCAATGCCTCACCACCTGCTTCACCACCATACCAAGCTTGAACGATGGCATCGCACGTGGTGGTTTCTGGCACCAATGCCATAGCACTGCCTGAACAGTTGACGAACACCACCTTCTTACCTGCGTCGTGCAACAGTTTGAGCACATCGCGCTGCATCTGCGGCAACTCAATGCTGGTGCGGTCGCCACCTCTGAAACCAGGCAGTGTTACGCGCATCTCTTCACCTTCCAGACGAGGTGAGATGCCTCCCACGAACACCACGATGTCAGCATCCTTCACACAGTTGAGGATGTCTTCGTTGGTCGTTTTGGTGGCATCGTCTGTCTTGATCTGCAAGGCATCGTCGTGACCATAGTCGCGAGCAGGTCCCTCATTGTTTCTGCGTGGCTGACGTCCCATATTCTCCACAAGGTCACAAGCTTTCATGTAGCCAATCACATTGCCCTTCTGCTTGATACCTTCGAGGATGGTGACTGTGTGGCGAGGGAAACCGTTATAATTACCCCACATCATCACAGAGTCGTTGGCGTTAGGGCCAATGACCGCCACCTTCGTAGTCTTTGCCAAAGGTAAGATGTCCTGCTTGTTCTGAAGTAGCACGATGCTTCGGCGAGCTGCATCGAGGGCAATCTGATGGTGCTCTTTGCTGGCAATGACCTCTTCGCCTATCTTCTTCCAAGGTACGAGGCCTTCGCTGTCGAAGTCACCCAATTCGAAACGTGCCTTCAGCAGTCGGAGCAGGCTCTCGTTTATCTTTTCTTCTGTGATTTTCCCCTGAGCCACAGCATCGGTCAGACTACGGTATGTACCACCACATTCCACATCCGTTCCTGCAATGACAGCCGTTGCCACAGCGTCTTCCTTCGTTTTGGAAGTACCATGATTCGATGGATTAAAGAAGTCGTTGATTGCCCAGCAGTCGCTCGTCACCAGTCCCTTGAATCCCCATTCCTTGCGCAGGATGTCGTTGAGCAGACGAGAGTTTCCGCAACAAGGTTCACCGTCGAAACGGTGGTAGGCACACATAACCTCCTGCACATCTCCTTCCTGCACCAATGCCTTGAAGGCAGGCAAGTAGGTCTCCCACAAATCACGTTCTGGGAGCAGTTCGAGGTTGAAGCTGTGACGGTTGTATTCAGGACCGCTATGTACAGCAAAGTGCTTGGCACATGCCAAGAGTTTTCTGTACTGTCCTTTACTTCCATATTCAATGTTTCCGTCACCCTGTGCACCTTGCAAACCACGTACTACGGCCAGTCCCATCTTGGTGGTCAGGTAGGGGTCTTCACCGTAGGTCTCCTGTCCGCGTCCCCAACGAGGGTCACGGAAGATGTTGATATTGGGTGTCCAGAAAGACAGGCATTGATACTGTCTGATGCGTCCATTCTTTCGTGCGATATTGTTCTTGGCTCGTGCTTCATCGCTGGCAGCCAGGAATGCCTTTTCCACCAAAGCGTCATCCCATGTGGCAGCTAGTCCCATTGTGATGGGATAGACCGTCGCCGTACCGTTTCGTCCGATGCCATGCAGTGCCTCGTTCCACCAGTTGAATGCTGGAATGTCCAAACGCTCGATGGCTGGGGAAGTATGTTCCATCAGCCGTGCCTTCTCATCGAGTGTGAGACGGCCTAACAGGTCTTTGGCTCTCGCTTCTGCTGAGAGAGTCGGGTCTTTGTAAGGTTGAGCAAAAGAAACTAAAAACGAAAAACTAAAAGTGAAAAACAGAAGTAACTTTTCCATATTTTATGTAAAGTATATATTTCTCGGAATGAAAGTGGGAGTTAAGTGCTGATTATTTAAATATCTTCTGAGCAAACAGGGTCAGGTAGATACGCCAATTGCGCCAGATATGACCCCCGTCGTTCTCATAATACTCGTAGGGGTACTGATGAGCATCAAGGTACTCCTTCAGTTGAGTGTTCATCTGCATCAGGAAGTCGTCCTTTCCGATGGCAATCCAAAACAACTTGGGCTTCGAGGCAAAGAGACGTGCCATCTGCTCGTTAAACTTGTTGTCGTTCTGATTCATGCGTGCAGCCGCCGATTGCAGACCATAATAATCAAAGACCTCTGGATAGCGGTACGAAATGCCAAACGTATGACCTCCACCCATCGAAAGACCTGTCACAGCACGAGCCTCACGCTTGCGGATGGTCTTGTAGTGGCTGTCCATGTAGTTCACGATGTCCATGAAACTCTCTTCCATTGTTGCCTTAGCACCACGTTGGTTGAAAGCATTTCCGTCAGGTGTGTACATCCCCTCATGCCACCATCCAGGAGCAGCATTGCAAGTGGGATTGCCATTAGGCATCACCACAATCATTGGCACCGCCTTGCCTTCAGCAATGAGGTTATCCATGATTTGTGATGCTCGTCCCAAATCACCCCATGCCGTTTCATCTCCACCATGACCATGCAGCAGGTACATCACAGGAAAACGCTTCTTGCCATCGTATGCAGCAGGAAGATACACCGTCATGCGTCGTTGTTGACCCAAAGTCGGACTGTCATACCATACACGGCTCAGCGTTCCGTGTGGCACATCATTGACTGAATAGAGATGTCCCTTGTCACCTGTAGCTTTCGTTACGATGAAGATGTTGCTCAAGGTTGAGATGTCACGATTCACGTAACTGTTCGCAGGGTCAATGAAACGTTGACCGTCCACAGAGATACTATACGAATACAATTCAGGATTCAATGGCGTGGTTGTTACCGTCCATACTCCATTGTCCTGCTTGGTCATATCCAATCGTCTACTGCTGATTTCATTGAAATCGCCACTCACGCTCACTCGTTGAGCCGAAGGATCATAGAAATTGAAAGTCACGGTCCCGTCAGCATGAATGACAGGAGATTGCACGCGAGGACGCTGTCCCAACTGTTGCTGTGCAAAGCCACTCAGCGCAAAGAGACTGCAAATGGCGATGAATACGATTTTCCTCATAAGGTTGCGAATTTGGTATAATTGGTAAATAATTGATTGTTTGTCCGTGCTTAAAAGAAATGTTTGTCGGGGCAAAGTTAAGAAAAAGAATTAGGAATTGTTGCTTTTTCAATGAAAAAAGCGCCATGAATAGCAAATAATTCCTAAATCTTATTTTCTAATTCCTAATTCTTTACTATCTTTGTCCCCCAATAAACTATAAAACTCTAACATCATTATGGCTCAAACAACTGAATTTAAGTATGCTCCTATGTTCCAGATGGGCAAGGACGAGACGGAATACCGATTGCTGACGAAAGAGGGTGTCTCTGTCGGCGAGTTCGAGGGTAAAGAAATCGTGAAGGTGTCACCTGAGGCACTGACACTGTTGGCTCAGCAGGCTTTCCACGACGTGGAGTTCATGCTGCGCCGTGAACACAACCTGCAAGTGGCAAAGATTCTGCGTGATCCAGAAGCTACGGAGAATGACAAGTATGTGGCGCTGCAGTTCCTGCGCAATGCGGAGGTGGCTGCCAAGGGCATCCTGCCTTTCTGCCAGGACACGGGCACTGCCATCATTCATGGCGAGAAGGGTCAGCAGATTTGGACGGGTTTTGAGGATGAAGAGGCGCTGAGCAAGGGTGTGTTCAACACGTTCACCCAGGACAACCTCCGCTACTCGCAGAACGCTCCGCTGAACATGTACGACGAGGTGAACACGAAGTGCAACCTGCCTGCCCAGATTGACATTGAGGCGACAGAAGGTGCTGAATACCGTTTCGTGATGGTGGCGAAAGGTGGCGGCTCTGCCAACAAGACCTACTTCTACCCCATGACGAAGGCTACCATCCAGAATGAGGGCACGTTGCTCCCATTCCTCGTGGAGAAGATGAAGAGCCTGGGTACGGCGGCTTGTCCTCCTTACCACATCGCCTTCGTGATTGGTGGCACATCGGCTGAGAAGAACCTGCTGACGGTGAAGTTGGCCAGCATCAAATACTACGACTCGCTGCCTACGACAGGTGACGAGACGGGTCGTGCCTTCCGTGATGTGGACTTGGAGCAGAAGCTCCTGAAGGAGGCGTACAAGATTGGTTTGGGCGCTCAATTTGGCGGTAAGTATCTGGCACACGACATCCGCGTGGTTCGTCTGCCTCGTCATGGTGCCAGCTGTCCGATTGGCATGGGCGTGAGCTGCTCTGCAGACCGCAACATCAAGGCCAAAATCAACAAGGATGGTGTATGGCTGGAGGTGATGGACAGCAACCCAACGGAGCTGATTCCTGAGGAGTACCGTCGTCCAGGCGAAGGCGGCAAGGGCATCGAGATTGACCTGAACAAGGGAATTGATGCTGTACGTGCCGAGTTGACCAAATATCCTGTTTCCACGAGAGTGAACCTGAAGGGCACCATCATCGTGGCTCGCGACATCGCTCATGCGAAGCTGAAGGCGCGTCTGGATGCTGGTGAGGGCATGCCTGACTACTTCAAGAAGTACCCAGTGCTGTATGCTGGTCCTGCCAAGACACCAGAGGGTTATCCTTGTGGTTCGATGGGTCCAACAACCGCCAACCGCATGGATCCTTACGTGGATGAGTTCCAGGATAACGGTGCAAGCCTCGTGATGATTGCAAAGGGCAACCGTTCACAGGTGGTGACTGACGCTTGCCAGAAGCATGGCGGCTTCTACCTCGGCACGATCGGTGGTGTGGCTGCTGTATTGAGCCAGTCGAGCATCAAGAGCATCGAATGTGTGGAATACCCAGAACTGGGCATGGAAGCCATCTGGAAGATTGAAGTGGAAGACTTTCCTGCTTTCATCCTCGTGGACGACAAGGGCAACGACTTCTTCAAGCAGTTGAAACCTTGTGCAGGGTGCACGATTCTTTAATTGAAAATTGAGGATTGAAAGTTGAAAATTGAAAGGGAAAAATTGAGAAGAAGTGCGCTGGTTTGAACCCAATCTGCAAAAGCTGCTCATAGAGGCTGGTACGGATGGTTTGCGCATCAACAACATTGTGCGCAACATCTGCAACATGGAACCTCAGTTGTTTGGCGAAGGGCATCCCTATGAGGAGGCTTGGAAAGAGATTTACGGGTTCCTGCGTGGAGAAAGCAAGAAAGCCGACTCGCCCTATCACTACGTGAAAGATAAGCGTGGCTACTTCTTCTTCGATCGCACCAAGGTGACAGAAGACTCGCAGATGAAGATAGAATTTTGAGATAAAGGTTAAAGGTTAAGGGTTAAAGGTTAAAGACCATGCGGATGCTCCGCGTTAGCCCTTCTCTAAACTGTAAACTATAAACTCTAGACTTTATATAATATGGAAGACGTAAAAAAGTATTTGGAAGATGCTGAGGAGAAGATGGAGTTTGCAGCTCTGCACCTCGAAGAGGCTCTCAGCCGTATCCGTGCAGGACGTGCCAACGTGCACATCCTCGATGAAGTTCGTGTGGACTCTTATGGCAGCAAGGTGCCGCTCAGTAATGTGGCATCGCTCAACACACCCGATGCACGCAGCATTGCCATCAAACCTTGGGACAAGAACATGCTCAAGGTCATCGAGAAGGCTATCATCGACTCATCCGTAGGCATCATGCCTGAGAACAATGGTGAAATCATCCGTCTCGGCATCCCTGCCCTGACAGAGGAACGTCGTAAGGAACTGACGAAGCAGTGCTCGAAAGAGGCTGAAACTGCCAAGGTGAGTGTGCGCAACGCCCGTCGTGATGCCATCGAGAAACTGAAGAAGTCCATCAAGACCGGTACTCCAGAGGATATGGAGAAGGATTATGAGGACAAGGTGCAGAAGGCGCACGACAAGTACATCAAGAAGATTGATGGCATGCTCGACGCCAAGAACAAGGAGATCATGACTGTGTAAGGATGCACGGACTCGTCATACGCAACACAGGCTACAGTTACACTGTCAAATCAGATGCGGGAGAGGTCTTTGACTGCAAGGTCAAGGGCAACTTCCGCATTCGTGGCATCCGCACCACCAATCCTGTGGCAATCGGAGATAAGGTGACTTTCGTCCCCCAGGAAGTGGAGGCAGACATTGAGCAGGCGCGACAAGGGCTCATCACAGAGTTGGATGATCGCAAGAACTACATCATCCGCAAGTCCACGAACCTCTCCAAGCAGTCACACATCATCGCTGCCAATGTGGATATGTGTTTCCTGATTGTCACCATCAAGCAACCTGAGACCCCACTCCAGTTCATCGACCGCTTCTTGGCAAGTGCTGAGGCATATAGCGTGCCTGTCACCCTCATCTTCAATAAGATTGACCTCGTGGATGAAGAGTGGAAAGACTATCTGGGTGGTGTGGTCAACCTCTATGAAACCATTGGCTATCCCTGCCACAAGATTTCTGCCACAACGGGTGAGGGCGTGGAAGCCTTGCGTGCCGAACTCGCTGGCAAAATCACCCTTCTTTCTGGCAACAGCGGTGTGGGCAAGTCCACACTCATCAATGCTCTCTTCCCTCATCTCAGCCTTCGCACCAGCGAAATAAGCGATGCTTATGAGACAGGTAAGCACACCACCACGTTCTCGGAGATGTACGAGGTGGATGGCGATGGAGGCTATATCATCGACACCCCTGGCATTAAGGGATTCGGTACGTTCAATATGAAGAAAGAAGAGGTCAGCCATTATTTCAAGGAGATTTTCCATTTCTCTGCCGACTGCCGTTTCAACAACTGCACCCATACGCACGAACCTCATTGTGCTGTGCGTGAGGCAGTGGAACGTCACGACATCGCTGAAAGTCGCTACAATTCCTATCTCTCCATGCTCGAAGATGAAAAAGAAGACAAATACCGTCCAGCATATTAGTACCTTTCTTGTCTTGTTCATGATGGCACTGCCATCAGTGGCTCAGTCCTACGAGTCCTACATCGAGCAAGGGCTTGCAGCTGCTCAGAAACAACGTTACGATGAAGCCATTGAGCAGTTCCGTCAGGCGCTCAAGGCGGCTCCAGACGACATCCGCAATGCCCTCACTTACGCCAACATTGCCCACATCCAAGAACTCAAGGGCGAACAGATGAAGGCACTCGACAGCTACGATATGGCACTGGGTATCGCTCCCCTCAATGTGCCCATCCTCAAGTCGCAGGCAGACCTCTATCTGACCTTGGGCAACCTCAGCAAAGCCTTGCTCAACTACAGCAAAATCATTGATGTTGCTCCCAACAACATCGATGCCCTGCTTACTCGTGCCTACATCTACCAGCAGCAGCGCAACTTCCAGAATGCCAAAACCGACTACGAACGTCTGCTGACCCTCCAGCCCGACAACTACGCTGCCCTGCTTGGTGTTGCTATCCTCTTTCAAAACGCCAACAAACCACAGGAAGCCCTCAGCCGACTCACGCTTCTCATCGACCAATATCCCGACAAGGCAGAGCTTTACTCCATCCGGGCAGAGATCGAGGCAGAAGCCCATCAGTCCGAACTCGCCATCATGGATCTCGACAAAGCCATCGACCTCGAACCTGAGAATAAGAACATGATTCTCACCCGTGCCTACCTCCACCTGAAAGAGGGACGCAAGCACCAAGCCAAACAGGACTTCCTGCGTGCCATCCAACTAGGCGTGCCACAAGGACAACTCAAAGAGGAGCTCAAACAATGCAAGTAAAAGTCATTTTTGTGTTTTTTCAATAAAAAATACAATGGATGGTAATAATTTTCAATTTTCAATTTTCAATTCTCAATTAAAAACACTACCTTTGCAACACAATTCAGAATTGCTTCAGTAGCTCAGTTGGTTAGAGCACATGACTGTTAATCATGGGGTCGTTGGTTCAAGCCCATCCTGAAGCGCAAAAGGGATGCTCGCGAGCATCCCTTTGTTATTTCCTCTGCCTTTCAGCATTTCTGTTCTTAATGGTCTTTTCCTTGTCTGGCTTCTGCTTGGTGATTTTCTGTGGTTTTTGTTTTGCCAGAGGAAGAGCGGTGGGGTTCCAGTCTTGGGTGATTTCCCATTGTGCCTTGAGGGCAAGTTCGGAAGGGTAATAATAGAGGGGCTCAGGCTGGAGATGCTGGTCATAGTCGCCCGTATCCCAGATGCCGTTGCCGTTGAGGTCACGGAAGAGACGCAGATAGTAAGTTCCTGGCGTGAGGAAGTAGAAGTCGGCGTGTCCGTTGGTTACCTTGGTGCTCTTGACCACCTTGTCTGAACCGGAAAGCAGTTGCACGATGGCATTGTCCCAGCTTCCCTGCAACACAACGAAGAGGGTGGAGTAGGAGTCGAGTGGTTTCATGCGGATAGCTCGCTTCAGCGCTTCACTGCGCTTGCCGTAGATATTGACGAACGCTCCTGTATCGACCTCCACTTGATAGGTGGAGTCAGCTTCCCATTCGGCATAGAGACGATAGGTTTTAATGTTGTCTGGCACTTGTCGGAAGAGGAACTTGGCAGGCACATAAAGGGTGTCCACCTTCATGCTGAAGTGGATTTTGGAGAGGTCAACGGTGTCGAGAGGCTCTTCGAAGATGAAGTCGATGTTTTTGTCAGGATCCATCGATTGCGCGTTGTTGATTTTGTAGGTCAAGAATTCTTCGGGCAATGGTGGTATCTCAATGTCGTCTTCGTCCTTCTTTTTCTTCTTCTTTTCCTTTTCTTGCTTTTCGGACTTGCTCCCTTCTGGCTTCTCAGCCTTGCCTTCAGCTTGCTCGGCAGCCTCCTTCTCTGCTCGTTCCTCAGCACGGCGTTTTGCCTTCATCTGCTGCTTGTAGTCCTTTGCCCATTCCTCCATACGGCTCTGCAAATCGCGTGCTATGCGCTCTTTACTGAGTTTAGACACAAGACGCAGGGTGTCGGTTGTGATGGAGTAGTTACCAGTGGTATCGGTCTCATAGAAATCGATTTGCATCTGAAGGGTGTCAAGGTTGTAGATGAGGGAATCCCTGATCCAGTAGTCGATGGAGTCTTTGTTCTTGCTGGCATCGATGACCAATGCCCCGTCGCTGTTGAAGTTCAAACCCGTGAGGCGTGGAAGGGTGTCGCTGCCTGCCGTGAAATAAAGCGTGAAATGCTGCAGGATGGGTCGTTCGCTCTTCAGCAGATGGCGGTCTTGCTTGGCAGATTCGAAGGCTGTCAAGACGATGTCATCAGGGAAATAATGGGTATAGGGGGTGTAAACGATAGAGTCGTAGTGGATGCTGTCGTGCCAGATGGTGTCGGGACGGATGTCAGGACGACTGGAGGTGCTGAGGATGCGCTCTGAGAAGGCGACCATCTCGGCACGCTGGTCATAGACGTAGTTTTGGTTGAGGTCTTTGAGGGCAAAGGCACGATACTGCCCTGGGGAAAGTCCCTTAACCACAAAATGTCCACGGCTGTCGGTACGTGAGATGCGCTCGAAAGGCTTGGTTCGGAAGATGGAATCAGGAAGCTCCTTCACGCTGTCACTCTCGATATCGTCTCCCACCTTGTAAAGTCCCACAAGCATGCCTTTGATAGGTTCCAGATCCTTGGCATTCAGCACATGACCAGACATTTGGAAGGTGTCCACACGTTCACCTGTAGAGAAGGTGAAGGCATAGTCCCCATAAGGGTTGCCCTCGTTGTTATCGACAATGGCATCAGCAAAGTCGATGGTGTAGGTCATGTCGGGCTTGAGGGAATCGAGCAGGGTGACGGTGATGCGCCGTCCGTTTGCCTCGATTTCTGGCTGCTGGATTTGTGGAGGCGAGATAACCACCCTTTCCGAGGGATTGTCCACCTTCACAATTTCGTCGAACTCAATCGTAATCCTCTTCACATTCTTCTCATTGGTGCCACCAAACTTTGGCGAGGTGTGCACTACTTTTGGGGGTGTCTCGTCGTAGGGTCCACCATCGGGAGAACCGATGCGGGCACAAGCAAAGAATAGCAGCAGGATTGCTGCTATCATGAGAGTGTGAAGGGTATAGAACGAGGTTCGTTTCATTGATTGGCTTCGTCGAGCTGCTGGTTCATCTGGATGAGTTCCTCGATGTATTGTCGTGAGTTGCTCAGACGTGGTATTTTGTGCTGACCGCCCAGTTTGCCCTTGCTCTTGAGCCATTCGTCGAAGAGCCCAGTCTTGGCGACAATGATTTCAAGGGGCTGCAGGGTGATGTCCTTGTGGCGCTTGGCCTCATAGTCGGAATTGATGGCTTGGAGCGAGCGATCGAGGATGATGGCAAACTCGTCCATCGAAGCAGGCTTCTTGGCAAATTCGATGACCCACTGATGGCGGCATTTTGCGTTGCTGTCCATGAAGATGGGGGCAACGGTGTAATCCTTCACCTGTGCACCTGTTGCCACACAGGCCTGAAGGAGGCCCTTCTCCGCATTGTCCACGATGAGTTCTTCGCCAAAGGCGTTGATGAAGTGCTTGGTGCGTCCTGTGATGCAGAACTTATAAGGGTCTTTTTGTGAGAACTTGACGGTGTCACCAATGAGGTAACGCCAAAGACCGCAGTTGGTACTGATAATCATGGCATAATTGACACCTGGTTCCACCTCCCAAAGAGGCACAATCTTGCTCTCATCAATGGGCTGACCATTGTGGTCGAGGTTATCCATCGCGCAGAACTCGTAGAAGATGCCGTAGTCAATCATCAGGAGCATATTGGGGTCGGAGAGGTCGTTCTGCAAGCCGAAGAAGCCCTCGCTGGCATTGTAGGTCTCCATGTAGTGCATGTTGGGCAGTCCGATGATGTTCTTGTACTGCTCGCGATAAGGCGTGAATGCCACACCTCCGTGGAAGAACACCTCCAGATTGGGCCACACCTCGTCAAGACGGTCAACACCCTTCAGCTCCATCACACGGTTGAGGACACTGAGCATCCATGAAGGCACACCGCTGATATTGGTGATGTTCATGTCCATCGCTGCACGGGCAATTTTGTCGCGCTTTTCCTCGAAGTCGCTCAATAGGGCAATTTTCTTTTTGGGCACACGGATGATTCTCGCTGCCGATGGGATATTTTCAATCAGAATGGCGCTGAGGTCACCCACCAAGCTGTTGGGTGTGTTGAGGTTAGGCGCATGGCTTCCTCCCAAGATGAGGCTCTTACCAGAGAAGAATTTGCTCTTGGGGTTGATGTGCAGGTAGCTGACGATGCAATCCGTGCCACCACGATAGTGGATGTTCTTGAGTCCTTCGCCGCTGACGGGGATGAACTTGCTCTTGTCGTTGGTGGTGCCTGAAGACTTAGCGTACCAACGTACTACACCAGGCCAAAGGACATTAGCCTCACCTTCACGCATCTTCTGGATGTATGTTTTCAGCTCCTCATAGGTGTTCACAGGCACCTGCTGACGGAACTGCTCATACGAGCTGATTTTGTCATATTGATGCTTTTCGCCCCATTCGGTCTTTTGTCCCTGACGAATGAGATGACGGAAAATCTTCAGCTGCAAATCCTTTGCGTGAGTGGCATATTTCTCCAACTGTTTTTGTCTTCTGGAGAAATAAATCTTATTTAGAAAGCCTGTTGTGTTCATTAGAATGTTGAATTTAAGTGCAAAGTTAGTGCAAATCGTGCGAAATACCAAAAATATTTTAGTTTTTCGTGTTTTTTACACTCTTAATCCCATTTAGCAATTCCTTATCCCGCTTGATGCGTTTGAGTGCCTGTTGGGCAGCGTTTTGGTCACTTTCCTTCTTGCTGTATCCGTCGCCTGTGCCGCAAGGGATTCCTTCCACACATACGCTGGAATGGAATACGGGTGTGTTTTTGTCGTCACGCGACTCTTGCTGAGTGAATGCGAACTTGTACTGATACTTCTGGCACCACTCAATCAGGGCACTCTTGAAGTTCTTTTCCTGCTTGGCGATTTCCTCAATGTTGATGTGTTTCTTGAACACCTGTTCCTCGATGAAACGGTAGCAGTATTTGTAACCTCGGTCGAGGTAGATGGCACCAACGAAGGCCTCGAAGGCATTGCCGCTCATAAAGCTATTGTGCCCTGTGGTGATGGCGCCTGCATGACGGATGAGCTTGTCCAAACCCAGGTCGTGGGAGATCCTGTTCAACGAGCTGCGACAGACAATCTTACTGCGTAGGGTGGTGAGGAATCCCTCCTGCTTGTTGCCATAGTGTTTGTAGAGGATGTCGGCAACAATAGCCCCCAGCATCGCATCGCCCAAGAACTCCAGGCGTTCGTTGTTGATGAAGTGGTGGTCTTGTTCGTGATAAGCCATAGATTTGTGCATCAGGGCTAACCGATAGAGCCTGATGTCACGTGGATAGAACCCAAGAATGGACTTGAGTCGTAAAAAAGGCTTCTTCTCGGAAACGAAAAGAAGCCTTATTTTATCTATGATATCTGCAATCACGAGAACTTTGAAAAGTCCTTGGGATCAATGCCCAAGATTACTGATACTTCTTGAAGATGACGCTTGCATTGTGACCACCGAAACCGAAGGTGTTGCTGAGGGCAACACGTACCGTACGCTGCTGAGCCTTGTTGAACGTGAAATTGAGGTTGTAGTCAATTTCAGGGTCTTGGTCATCGTCAGCGTGGTTGATCGTTGGAGGTACAATGTCATTCTTGACAGCGAGGATACTGATCATTGCCTCAACAGCGCCAGCAGCACCGAGAAGGTGACCTGTCATGGACTTGGTTGAGCTAATGTTCAGCTTATAGGCAGCGTCGCCAAACACTTCCTTGATGGCCTTAGCCTCGGAAATGTCACCCACATGAGTGGAAGTGCCGTGAACGTTGATGTAGTCAACATCCTCAGGCTTGATTCCTGCGTCCTTGAGTGCGCGCTCCATCACGAGCTTTGCACCGAGACCCTCTGGGTGAGTGGCTGTGATGTGGTATGCGTCGGCAGACATGCCTGCACCGATCATCTCAGCATAAATCTTGGCACCACGAGCCTTTGCGTGCTCCAGTTCCTCAAGAACGATGATGCCTGCACCCTCACCCATCACGAAACCGTCACGGCTTGCACTGAATGGGCGGCTTGCCTTCTCTGGCTCCTCGTTGCGAGTGGACAGTGCCTTCATGGCATTGAAACCACCCACACCCGATGCAAAGATGGCAGCCTCGGCTCCACCTGTCACCATCGCATTGGCTTTGCCAAGACGAATCAGGTTGAAAGCATCGGCAAGTGCGTTAGATGAAGATGCACAGGCTGAAGTTGTTGTGAAGTTTGGTCCACGGAATCCGTACTGAATGGAGATATGACCAGCAGCGATATCAGCAATCATCTTCGGAATGAAGAATGGATTGAACTTAGGACCGAGTTGAGGACCATTGATGGCATAGTTGCCAGCCTCTTCCTCGAAAGTTTTGATACCGCCGATACCTACACCGAGCACAACTCCGATTTCGTTCTTGTCAACAGCTTCGAGATCCATACCAGAATCTTCGATGGCCATCTTGGCTGCTGCAAATGCATACTGAGTGTAAAGGTCCATCTTGCGGGCTTCCTTACGGTCGATGTAAGCAGCCGAATCAAAACCCTTCACCTCGCATGCAAACTGAGTCTTGAACTGTGAAGCGTCGAAATGAGTAATAGGACCAGCGCCGCTTTTACCAGCCTTGAGATTCTCCCAAGACTCCTCAGCGGTGTTGCCGAGTGGGGTCAGTGCGCCAATACCTGTTACAACAACTCTCTTTAATTCCATAATTACTTAGCGTTCTGCTCGATGTAAGCAATAGCGTCGCCAACAGTAGCGATCTTTTCAGCCTGATCGTCAGGAATATTGATACCGAAAGCCTTCTCGAACTCCATGATGAGCTCTACTGTGTCGAGTGAGTCAGCACCGAGGTCGTTTGTGAAACTTGCTTCTGGCTTTACTTCTGCTTCATCAACGTTGAGCTTCTCAACGATGATAGATTTTACTCTTGATTCAATTTCAGACATAATCTTAATTGTTTAAAATGTTAATGATTACTTTCTATTTTGTCACTTTTGTTACGTTTTGCGGTGCAAAGGTAGGAATAATTCTTTGATTTCTGCAAAAATATTCCTATAAAAAGCATATTTATTGCACGGAAGGGGTGTTTTTGTGCATAAAACGCACGAAAAGAACCCGTTTTTATCACTCGACTTTGCAAAAGTTACTCTTCACGATTGGCACGCTTTCTCTCCAAATGGTCGAGGATGATTTTGCGGATGCGCATGCTTTTGGGTGTCACCTCCACATATTCGTCAGCCTTGATGTATTCCAGTGCTTCCTCCAACGAAAGTACCACAGGTGGAATAATGTGTGCCTTCTCGTCCGTACCGCTCGCGCGTACATTAGTTAACTGCTTGGCCTTAGTCACATTGATGACAAGGTCAATTTCATGCACGTGCTCACCTACCACCTGACCGGCATATACCGTGTCCTGCGGATTGATGAAGAACTTGCCACGATCTTGCAGGTGGTCGATGGCGTATGCAAAGGCTGTACCTGACTCCAAGGCAATGAGCGAACCGTTCGTACGGCGTGTCAGCTCGCCCTTGAAAGGTTGGTAGTTCTTGAATCTGTGTGCCATGATGGCCTCGCCTTGACTGGCTGTGAGTACATTGGTGCGCAGTCCGATGATGCCACGTGAAGGAATCTCAAACTCGATGTTCACACGGTCTCCTTGCGCTTCCATACTGGTCATCTCACCCTTGCGGCGCGTCACCATATCAATCATCTTGCTGGCAAACTCCTCTGGCACATTGATGGTCAGTTCCTCTACAGGCTCACACTTCTGACCATTGATCTCCTTGAAGATCACCTGTGGCTGACCTACCTGCAGCTCATATCCCTCACGACGCATGGTCTCGATGAGCACAGAAAGGTGCAGCACACCACGTCCGCTCACAATCCACTGGTCGGTCGTTCCTTCTTTCGTCTCCACGCGCAGCGCCAGATTCTTTTCCAGCTCCTTGTAAAGACGGTCGCCAATGTGACGGCTCGTGCAGAATTTGCCCTCCTTGCCGAAGAAGGGTGAATTGTTGATGGTGAAGAGCATTGACATCGTGGGTTCGTCAATCGAGATGGTAGGCAACGCCTCTGGTTGCTCAAAGTCACAAATCGTGTCGCCAATCTCAAAGTTCGACAGACCAATCACCGCACAGATGTCACCCGAGCTGACTGACTCTGCAGCACGGTGACCCATACCCTCAAACGTATGTAATTCCTTGATTTTCGTCTTCTCGCTGCTGCCATTGCGATGCACAATGGTGATGTTCTGACCCGCTTTCAGGGTGCCGCGATGCACACGACCCACAGCGATACGACCTGTGTAAGTTGAGTAATCCAGTGATGTGATGAGCATCTGTGCCGTACCTTCCAGCTGTTCAGGAGCAGGAATCGTATCGAGAATCACATCCAATAGATAGGTGATGTCATTCGTTGGGGTCTTGTAGTCAGGACCCATCCAACCCTGCTTCGCCGAACCATATACCACTGGGAAATCCAACTGATCCTCTGTGGCATTCAACGAGAACATCAAGTCAAACACCATCTCATACACCTCCTCGGGGCGACAGTTGGGTTTGTCCACCTTGTTCACCACTACGACCGGCTTCAAACCAATCTCCAAAGCCTTCTGCAACACAAAGCGCGTCTGAGGCATAGGACCCTCAAAGGCATCCACCAAGAGGATGCAGCCGTCAGCCATGTTCAGCACACGTTCCACCTCGCCACCGAAGTCCGAGTGTCCTGGTGTGTCAATGACATTAATCTTCGTACCTTTATAATTGATGGAAACATTCTTCGAAAGAATGGTTATCCCTCGTTCCCTTTCGAGTTCATTGTTATCCAAAATCAAGTCGCCTGTCTGCTGATTCTCACGAAAAAGGTTTCCGGCAAGCAACATCTTATCGACCAGCGTCGTTTTTCCGTGGTCAACGTGCGCAATAATCGCAATGTTTCTAATATCCTGCATACTTATTGATGTAAATCGGGTGCAAAGGTACGAAAAAATAATTGATAATCAACAATCAACAATTGACAATTAGCCTTTCAGGATGCCAAATGGATGTCTCTATGCCAAAATAGACTCCGTTCATTGACGGTTCAAGTCAATATGACCTCAACAAATTGTTTTTTCTAACGAGCGAAATATTCTTCCCCTTTTATCCCCCAATCAAAGCCACAAACATCACAATGATATTTAGGAGAATCCGAATACATGATACATCCTCCTCCAATCACTTTCTCCGTATCCATTGCCCCCAATCCATATTCCCATCTACGGACATCATGATTTAGGCATCGGGGACACACGCCTTCTAGTGCATCATACAACGGTGCTTTCCTGTTGAAATACCAACACACAGCCCCACCGATTGCAACAAGAATGACTCCTATGATAATCAACTTCTTTTTCCTATTTTCACTTTCTCCAATCCACCATCACAAAGTTATCATCGAAGTTGCCCCACATAACAGGATGTTGACGATTCTTGCTACTCTTCTTCACGCCATCACTGACAAATACAAAAATTTCCTTCGCTGTAACAAGTCTGTCCTTATTGCTATCAGCACCTCCTCTCAGTCCTCTTTCTACATACGTGGTGAACAATCCATTCTTCATGCTCGGGGTTTCTAATGAAAATTCCTTGGTACGAGATGATAGGAACATGACCACATCAGAGCTGTTCGTATGATTAGCCGTATGAGATTCCTTGCGCAACCCTCCCGACATGCATGCATCAGCAATCACAATCTTTCTGGTTGCCTTGCTCTTACGGAAGACTGCATAGATGTCATTATAAGTGAGTGCATTTCTATCCCCAGCCCCCATATCATAAGGACAAAAACCTTTCTCATATCCATGTCCACTGAAAAAGAGCACCACCATGTCTCCCCTCTTAGCCCTGCCGAATTGGTCTGTCATCGCCTTCAAGATATTTGCCCTTGTCGCATATCTTCCTGTGATGGTGATGACATTCTTTGTCCTCGTCTTATACATCTTTGCCATCACCTTTGCATCATTCTCGGCAAGCCTGAGGTCGCTGATGCTCTGATAGTTGGCGATGCCCACAGCCACCACATACGTCTCTGCCCTCAATGGCAAGACGCACAGTAAGAAGAGGATGAGAATGGCTTTATTCATGATTCCGTATATTTACATTTGCACCATGCACAAGTTTTATTCTGGCGTATCAGGTGATAAGGCTGATTGCCCATAAAGTGTCGGCATTCAGGATTAGGGCACACATAACGATGCTGAAAATCTTCTGTCGCCTTCTCCTGCTCCTCTATACTGTTATCATTATAGCCTTTGACAAAGCTATACACCATCAGCACCAACCCCACAATCGTCAATATGATCGTAAAGGTAAAGATGCCCTCATCCCATCCCATTGTCTTTGCCATTGTGGCGATCGCACCACTACCAATCGTGAAGATTGGCGAGGCACTACGCAATTGATTGATGGAGCGCTGCCTGTTCTTTATCTCCAGCTGTTTCTCATGATAATCTTTCCAAACTTTCTCCAAATGTCTGATGGAATACGTGGGCACTTCCTTGGGCTTATTTGCTGCTGATGGAACCGGTGCAGGTGGAGGAGCCACTGACTTCTGCGGGATAGGCAACAAATCTGCCACCTTTACCGTCGTCGTTCCACTCAGTTTGATGTAGGTGTCTGGCGTCACCTTTGTCTTCAAAATTTGTTTTCCGTCCACAAACGTTCCATTCTGACTCTTGTTCTGTAATGTCCATGTTCCATCTCCATTGTCTGTCAACCAGCAATGTTCACGGCTCACAGTTGGGTCTGTGATTTCTATGCGTTGTGTGGCTTTCGAACGTCCACGTCCTACGATAATAGTCATTGCTTCTTCTTGTTATAGAGTTCTTTCAAATTTTTCAGCACCTCTTTAGGCACTGAAACTTTATACACACCCGATGTCTTCACATCACTCAGGCTAAGTTCCTGCTTCAGCACATTGATTTGCAAGATGAAGGTCACATTCACAATCAAGCTTCTGCCCAGTCTCACAAAAGGCATTGTCTTTCCCTTCATCCTGTCATCTTCCAACATCTTTTCGATGTTCAACAGGCTGGTCAGCAACGTCACATGATGCCCATTCAGGAAATACACATCCGTATAGTTCCTGTCTGCTTTGAAGTAAAGCACCTTGCGCAAATCCACACGCACCATCTCATCACGCGTATGGAAATAAAAGATTGAAATGTCCTTACTGTTCTCCATCTTTCTTTCCGATTAGCTTTTTTATCAATGAAACAAACATTCCTATCAGCGACGTGTTTTCTTCCCTTTCTGGCTCTGGCACAGGAGGGGTGGTTTCATCGTTCATCTGCATTTCTGGCTCTTGTTCTTCCTGTTCCACAACAACTGCAATGTTCTCCTCTTCACTCGTGTTCTCTTCTTCTTCACGTTCCACCTCATCGATAGGCACCAGCCAACAGGTATAGTTGTCGCGAGTGTTTCCATCGCACACGGCTTTGATGGCTGCGATCTTTCCCTCATCATCCAAGGTTTCATCTGCTAGTATCTCTCCCAGTCTGTCATTCGTCAATTGCTCCAGCACCCCATCACAGCACAGGAAAAAGTAGTCACCACTCTCCACATCACTAATTTCATACACATCAGCCTTATACCGACGTTCCAGATGGGGTTGCATGGCACGTGTAATTACATTCTTCTGAGGGAAGTTCACCGCTTCCTCCTCCGTAATTTCTCCTGCCCTCAACAAATCATTCACCAAGGAGTGATCTGCCGACTGATAAATGATGCCAGTCCTGCCCTCCTTGCTTGCCAACGAAGGGCGTACATGATAGATGCGACTGTCACCGATGTGAGCCACCAATGCACCACCTTTGTGCAGCACCAGACACGTCATTGTCGTACCCATCTTCTTCGCGGCACCCGTGTCCACCTTGTCCATCTCATCATAGGCATAGCTCAAAGCCTCCTCAAAGAAAGCTTTCGTCACAACGCCATCTTCTGGTAGATGTCCTGTCAGGTATGTGCCCAGTGCTGTTGCAGCAGTTTCACTTGCCACCTCACCGCTGTCTTGTCCTCCCACACCATCACACATCACAAAGACCCTGTTCTCTTTTGTGACTGTTTGAGGGGTAGGCCAAAGGAAATCTTCCTGATTGTCCTTCCTGCCTATTTCCGAAAAGCATTTAGGTTGTCTGATTGTTATCTTCATAATACTTGCGTTGCATCTTCATTGGTTTCTTCCAGAATGAGGTCTGTCTTACCCAATGTCAGTTTATCACCAAAGTTCAATATAATCTCGTCACCACGCTGGATGTCCTTGCCATTCAGTTGGATGATGTTCTTCGAGCCAATCTCCACCAGATGATGTTCCACTCCTCTTACAGTCTTCACCACATCAATCTGCACATGCCGACGACTCATATACATATCTTTATAATTGTCGCTTCCAATCTGCATATCTGCTGTGCCCGACTGTGCCAAGCGTCCTAACACTTGACTGCCCATACGCAGTTCACATATTTGCCCTGTCTGCGCCACACGCATCTGTCCCGTGTCCGTCTTCACTTGCTGACCAAACGAGCCAGGCAGTTGAGTCGCTTCATCCGAAGCGCCCTGACCACCCTTGCCTGCTTGTCCCATTTGATAAACATTCACTTTTGCCTTATATTTGCAAATCGGGCATCCTAACACCTTGTCCTGTATGCCTGGCTCATTATTTATTTTAAGACGAGAGTGACAGTTCGGGCAAACCACATATAATACATCCATATCAAGATTAATTTTCAATCATCAACTTTCAATTATCACTAAGCATCCATCAGCCCTGCATCTGCATCATTCATGTAGTCGGGCATATCATCATCATTGGCTACCATCATGGTCTCGTCTGGAGTGGAATCTTCTATGGAAGCAAGCCCGAATCCAGTTTCAGTCTCGACAACTTGATACTGATCTCCATTATCAAGATCTGTCACGATGGCTTGTGAACCTTGTGCTTCTGCTTCGGCCACAAGAGCACCTACTACTTCTCCTGTTGAGAATGGTGCATCTTCTATTTGATGCCATTCGCCACGTTCTAACTGCCCATTGCCGTTGTCGTCTATACCTACAAGGTCAATTGTTCCGTCAGATTCCACATCCACCACAACGGCAACATCATCTCCTGACTGAAGTGCAGCAAGAGTTGCAACGCCACCTTGACCATTATCCTGTATGGCGACACCAATCACATGCACCTCATTGTCTTCCGATGTGTCAACTGTTGCCACAACGCTGTCATCTATCATCTCTGCATCAGCAGGGACAGCATTTTCAGCAGTTTCTGCCTGTGGAGCTTCCACCTTTACGGTTACCACATGATGAACAGTGGTCACTTGTGGCTCTGGATCCACAGCTTCCTGCTGCTCCTCTGCAACAACTTCATTGGCAGTTTCCTCAGCCTGTACATCTTCAGCCTGTTCTTCCTCTGGGATTTCTTCCTCAACAGCAGCAGATACGTGTTCATACACACGATCAGCAGCCATTGCCGCACCAGTACCTACGGCTGCACCAGCAGCAGTTGCCATACCTTGCCCGAAGACATTCGTGCCTTTCTTCTCGTCTTTCACGTTCGATTGAGTTTCTTTCTGTTGCTCATTCAGAACTTTTGTTGCTTCATTATCCATAGTTCTTGTCATTTAAGTGGTTAATAATCTGATTGTTTGTTGCAAAGATAAATCTTGCTTTCTGCCATCTCCAAATATTCTGATGTATGTTGGACGAATATGTGTGGTTAATGGACGAATCAGTAATTCACCTCAGAAACCAGTCGAATAGGATATGCCATCTTCCCACTTTCATACACCATTCCTATTACTTTTATTTTCGGAGGGTATGTGAATTTGAAGATTCGATTGACATAATTACTCACATGGGAGGTTTTATCATTCGCCCAATAATAGCCTTCGAAATCACGCTCTTTCACATCTCCCCATACACTGACCAGTCCCCGGTATGTCCAAAAGTGATGCTCAGCGTCACCTTTTTCCTTTTTACCACCTGCAGGCAAGAATATGCACTTTCCTGATGGTCCCTTCACTAAATACCCCGAACAGTTGTATTCTTCAATCCATGTCCACTGACATTTGTTTATCAGTTCTTCCCATTCCTCTGTTGTAGGGACACGACTATTACCCTGTACATTGGTGATGTAAGTGACAATCAAAGGATCATCAAAGGATATATACTCCCCACTATCCGATGCATCCACCGCCACAAGATTGGTATTATACCAATATACACTCAGTCCCAAATCAACCAACTGGTTGCTCGGCTGATTCAGAATACCATTCTTGCCAGCTAGGATGATACGATTCTGTTCTTCTTCGGAAAAGTTCAATCTCGTTTCTTCGTCCAGAGTCTCCCAATTAATTTCTTTTATCTGAATAGGCTTTGACGGACTTTCTTTCTGAACAATTACTGGCGCAGATGTTTCTCCCACACTCACTTGGGGTAATCTTTCTATAAAGTCACGCACGGTTTGAATCCTTTTCTTCGCCACAGGTTTCATCGCTTCCACCACCACATCTATTACGGTTTGACGGATTCCGTTTACTCTTAATTCATCTGGAATAATGTCTTCATCACCAAGCACATCCGAAGCACTCGGAGGGGTGCTTCCTGTCAGCAACTTGAAGAAAGTTGCTCCCAAAGCGTAAATATCGATGGTGGGCAAGAAATCATTCCTGCTGTTCGTTCTTTTTCCCTGTTCAATTGGCGCATATCCCTCCGTTCCCAAACCAATTGTGGTAGAGGTGTCTGGGTTGCCATCTTCGCCATAATGTTTTGACAAGCCAAAATCTATCAAAAAGATATGCCCATCACTCTTTCTACGCATAATATTCCCGGGCTTTAGATCAAGATGCAGCATGTGCTGTTCCTCATGCATATACTTTAATGCATTTGCCACATCTTGAATGATGGCAATGGCCTCATCCTCCGACAAGTGATGATTCTTCAGATAACTATTCATATCTTCCCCATCCACATACTCCATAACATAATAGAAGGTATTGTTTGCCTCGATAAAGTCTATCACTTTCACAATGTTGGGGTGCTTCATCTTTGCCAAGTTCTCCGCTTCCTTACGAAACTTGATAGAATAATTGTATACAAGACTTCCTTGCGCCATTCCCATTACCTCCCCAGAAACTCCACGTTGGTTAATGTCTCGCATAAAGAACTCCTTGATGGCAATAGAATTGGGTAATTCCATCGTCATCTCGCCAAGAGCGCTTTTAATTATTGTAAAGCCCTTCGCTTTGTACGTCACGCCAAAAGACCCCTGACCTAATATCGCCTCAATACTATAGCGAATGGTCAGACTTTTCAATTCTGTTCCTATGGATAATGTTGTCTGCATATTATAGTTTGTGATTATTGCTTATAGTTTGTTTATTCATCATAACACAATCAATCCCAATATAGTATCCTCCGACATTTTATTAGTGGAACTTTCCCTAATATATCAATTGTATCTATGGCAACTTTATAACGGAACCAACTGGCACATTATTAGGGTGTGCGAATTTATTGACACGAATGATAGCACGAACAGAGTCTCTTGTGCCATAATAGAGCTGAGAGATGCTGGTAAGAGACTCACCAAGTTGCATTCTATGAATGTGAGTCTTGGGAACCGCAAGACTTTGCGGACTCTCTTCCTCCGGTGTTTTGTCTTCTACATACTTTTCCTTTTCGACAGTCACAAAATCATCAATCGAAGCAGAATCTGAAGACTGATTACATCGGTTAATATTTATTATTATGAAAAAGAAAGCAGAAAGAATAAACATAGTAATGGTAAATTCTTTGATAAAACCACGTCTAGATGAGGGAGTGGATTCCTTTTGGGGAGGCTCCTTTTTCTCACTTTCTGAAATCATCCTGTCGTCTTTCCATTCTCCAACAATAACCGTTCCATCCTTCTTTTTCAACGTCCCTCGACCATGCCTTCTTCCTCTCACCCAACTTCCGATGTAAGAGCCTCCATCAGGATAGTTCCAAGTACCTTCACCTTCTCGAAGTCCATAGTGCCACTCTCCTGAATATGATGCACCACCTACATATTTCATGGTGCCTTTACCTTCAGGTTTTCCATTCACAAAATTACCCTCATACACAGAACCATCGTCAAACTTCTTCTTGTGATATCCATTAAGAACTGCTGGCTGTTGAGACTCTTTCTGTAAAACACGAGTCTCTTCATCATTTTGCCCTACATTCTTAGATGAAGGAGAAGGCTGTGGAGCAGATTTCTTTTTATCAAATAAATTCAAGAAGACCTCAACACTCTGCGGTCTATCCTTCTTATTCACTTTCATAGCACTCTCTATCGCCTGCTTCACGGATACAGACACATTGGAAGGCATGGGAGGCAAACCTTCAAGCACTTCATCTGCTGGAGGTGGTGTCTTACCAATGACCAACCAATATAGAGTTGCACCCAAAGAATATATATCTGTTTGGGGAGTGAATTGAGCCACGCCACCTGCCCGATACTGCTCAATAGGAGCAAAGCCCAGGCTTATTCCAACTGGTGTGGATGATGTCTGTGAACCCACATCATCATATTGTTTGGAGAGCCCAAAGTCAATCAGCACAATCTGTTGGTCATGCTTTCTCAACATGATATTTCCAGGCTTTACATCCAAATGATTAATCTTCCTTGCATGAATATAAGAAAGAGCATCTGCCACTTTCTTGATGTATGCCACAGCTGTTGCTTCAGGCAATGCGCCTTGACGCTTCACCATCTCTGACAAGTTCTCCCCCTCAATATACTCCATCACATAATATGCGGTGTTGTTCTCCTCGAATATATCATGAATCTTGATGATGTTGGGGTGATCAAGTTGCGAGATGGTACGTGCCTCCTTCAAGAACTTGTTCAAGAATCGTTGCACCGTTTCACGGCTGCCAGATGTGCCTAATGTAACATGACTTGTTCCTTCCTCGCGATCACAACATTCCTTATAGAAGAACTCCTTGACAGCAACTTTGCGTCCGAGCATAGTCTGTTCAGCCAAGTAGGTGATACCAAAGCCTCCTTGACCAAGTGTGCTGATTATCTTATATTTACCACCTTGAAGGGTGGTTTGTGGTAGTAGCTGTTGCATATTCATCGAAAGAATTTTAGTATGGCCCTTTGTTCCGCCATTCTTTTTATCTCTTCTTCTATCGGGAATTTTTCTGTCATTTTGTTATATGATTCCTCAACACTATTGCCTGTACACAAATTATCATAAAAGACTTGAAGTTGTTCTTCTGCACGTCTAGGTGCAACTAATCCTTCTGCTGCAATCACTGGAACATGTGGGGAAGGTAATACTGCAAAAAAGGACGCGGAGTAACAAGAAATAAAAATTAAAAGAATCTTATTCCCAAACTTCTTATATAAGGTGTCAAACGATTTATTGATATTTTCCCATGGAACGTAATCTTCATACTCTTCCCATTTTTTTGATTCCTTATTTTTAAATACAAGCCCTTGAATATTAGAATGAGCGTCTATTTGAATCGTAATACTTTCACATACCGTTTCTTTTACATCTTCTATTATATTTAATAACACTTTGAAATTCTTTGCATATAATACGCGAGAATCACTATCTCGATAGTTTGGATTATGAGCTATATCCCATTGAAGGACCTCTCCGACCTCCCATTCTGGGTCAGAAACTGACTGAATAAATAATATGAGTTTCTTCATGAGATTGTTGGATTATAGATTCATACTACTATAGTATTCAGGTATAGTATTTCGACATTGTCTTTTTTTTATTTTTTCAACGCACCTCTTTCAAACACTCCAACAACAACTCGTCCATCAGGATAAGTCATTTTTCCATTTCCCTCTGCATGATCTAGCATTTGTCCTTCATATATTCGTCCATCCCGATAGAACATTTTCCCCGTTCCGCTTGGATTACCCGTGGATTTACTACATTCTCCTATATATTTCTCATATAAGTCATGGTTATAATAATATATGGTTCCCTTTATCATATGCACGCCTTCATAAAAGCCCTCACTTCTTAATAGATGCTCGGAGTTAGTTCCTTTGTCATGTTGGTCATAAAAAGTTGTTCCCTGCCCATAAGGCTCGTCATTCTTAAAATTCCCAGTATGTCTTAAACCTCCCCCTTTCCAATAAAGGGTGCCTATACCATTATATTTATCATTCACAAATTCACCTTCATATTTAGAATATAGCCAAGAATCGGGAGAGTATATTATAACACCATTCCCATCCTTTTTCCCTCGTTTAAAATCACCTCGATAATAATCCCCATTTGGATATTTTAGTTCTCCATACCCATCAAAAAGGTCATTTTTGAAATTTCCTTTATACACTCTCCCGTCACTATATGTTTTTTCATGATATCCATTCAACGGAGCAGGTTTGTTTGTCACAGTCTGTTTTGGTGGAGTTGCTACATGTGTATGAGACGTAGAAGCATTATTACTAGGATTTCTTTTCACTGGTGCTTGAGCAAAAATGTTGCTAATGAGGAATAGCATCACAAAAAATGTTGCCAATCTTTTCATATCTCTATTCGCATTTTGGTTATATAGGTGAGCTTATATTTTTCCATGTATTCTTTTCTCATTATGGGAAAAGACATGCAATATAACTTTCATTTATTCTGTAACTGCACGAACTGAACAGCCATTATTGGGGTCCATGATGCCTAAACTAGGTTTTTGTTTGCGTTCCGGATCTAATTGTAAAGGATATCCAGCACCATACGCCCATGTTTCTGTTACTAATTCTCCTATCCAATACGCCCCCGCTTTCCCATAATCATATCTCTCACCATTTGGCGAAGAATATCCCGATAAAGGAAGAAAAATACTATTCCCATTAGATGCTTTAACGATGTAACCTTTTATTCCATTTATGGAAGTCATTTTCCATGAGCATTTAGCGAGAAGTTCTTGCATTTCCTTTTTTGTTGGTAAGCGCCAACTCCCACCCCAATTTTTTGAGGCCATATCATGCTCTGTTTTACAAATATTTGCAAATGAATTTGCGCCATCTCCGATTTTTCCATCAGGTCTACCATAAGCGAAGAAACGTCCATCATCTTCTTTGCAATTAGCACCAATGTTACAATCGGCCCATCGTACAGATAACCCTAAATCCACAGCCATATGTCCATTCACATATCCTGAACGAGTCGTTTTCTGTAATCTTGGGGATGTAACTTTTTTATTGGTAGGGAACGTTTGTGAATTTGCATTTCTTTTCACTGGTGCTTGAGCAAAAATGCTACCAATCAAAAATAGCAAGACAAGGAATGTTATTACTTTCTTCATATATCTATTATTATATCGTATTATACATAAAAGAAGCATTATTGATTTTTTATTCTGTAACTGCTCGTACTGAAAAGCGATATTCCTTAGGCATACTAGGACTACCATATTGCCTTCCTGACGGATTCTTATAAAAATAGAGAGACAAACAACAAGCGTCCTTACTATACATTTCTTCGCTTCCCCAATAATAACATGATTCGAAATCCTCGGGATGCGAACTTGCACTATTGGGTGGTGCTCCATAATACCAATAACGACCGTTTCCACCTTGTGTATATCCTGCGGATGGCAAGAAAATATTACTTCCATTTGGCCCTGTTATCTGATACCCCCTTGTCCCGTTTCTCATAATCACAGCCCACGAACATTTCGAAACAAGTTCTTCACATTCCGCATGGGTCGGCAAACGCCAAGCTCCACCCCAATTCACATATGCCATATCATATTGCGTTTTGGCAATATTCCCTCGCGGATAATCTTCTTCTTTTCTCGTATAGTTCTGACCTGTAGGATCACCCCAGCCAAACAGATTTCCAAATTGTTCAGGACTATTCGCCCCTACGTTACAATCAGCCCATCGAACAGACAATCCCAAATCTACAGCCATGTGTCCATTCACATACCCTGAAGGTTGAGACTTTTTAGGTTGTGGGGTGGTCTTCTTTGCAGGAGCCACATTTGTTGATGGTTTAGTTTGTCTTTGAGTTGATGTTGCCTGAGTTGTTACTCCACTATTTCTTTTCACTGGTGCTTGAGCAAAAATGTCGCCAATCAAGTATAGTAGCAACAAGATTAATAATAATCTCTTCATAATTCTATTGGATTATTGAGTTATACATAACATACAATATCACTTTCCATTTATTACGGTTTGTATCACCTTTCCATTCTTATCATACCATTTTCCGTTATAGGGTTGGTCGTTATTGAAATCACCCACGAAACTCTCCCCACTTGAGGACACTGTATATGTTCCTGCTTTGAAATGATCATTTGCGAAGTCTCCAACAAATTGGTCTCCGTTTTTATATGTCAACACGGCTCTTACCCCTTCTTTCAGTCCCTTCGACATCCTACCACTGTATTTGCTTCTGCTATATTTATCACTTGTCCGATATTCTGCTACACCTTCACCTTCAGGTTGGTCATTCTTAAGATTTCCTGTCCAATAATACAGTATATTCCCTGCACCATCTTTAATCGCATATTCTTCAACATAGTATTCTTCTACGGTATTGGTGTCATCATTATTCACATAAGTAGGAGTGTTTGAACGATTATTCTCACATTGTGCAATACCTATAATTATACCCACTATTGGTATAATGACTAATATAGTTATCAGACATCCCTTGACCAACCCTTTGAAAACACCTTCTGGTTCTTCAGAATTTACCTTCTTGTATGTGCCCTCTGCGGCAAATCTTGGAGGTTTCGGAGGTGGTGGAGAAGCTAATGAATATGATTTTCCCTTCACTGAATTGGGTTTTGTTTCGCTCTTTATCCTTGTCACCTCGTCTTCTTCTACTTTTGCAGAAGCATTCCTCTTATTATTACCAAATGCGCCTATAAAGCTCTTCACATCCTTCATTCTCTCTTTCTTTCGAGATTTCATAGCTTCACAAATCACCTCAATCGACTTATCACTCACACCTTTCGCTTTCAACTCATCAACAGGCACGCCATCCTCATTCACATCTGATGCACTAGGTGGAGTTTTACCTGTGAGCAATTTGAAGAAGGTGGCACCAAGAGCATAGATGTCGGTTTCTGGCGAGAACTCGCCAACACCTCCTTGCTTGTATTGTTCCATTGGGGCATATCCTTCGCTAATGCCCACAGGAGTTGTGCTGGTTTGTTGACCACCTACATTATATTGTTTGGAAAGTCCAAAGTCTATCAAAACTGCAGTGTCAGTTCCTGTCAGCATGATGTTGGCTGGTTTCACATCCAGATGGTTCATCTTTCTTGCATGAACATACGCCAATGCCTCAGCTACCTGCATGATGTAGCGAGTCGCAACAGATTCTGACAAGTAGCCCTCTCTCTTCACTTTATCTGCCAACGAACCACCCTCAGCATATTCCATCACATAGTATGCTGTGCCATTTTCCTCAAACACATCAATAATCTTCACGATGTTGGGATGATTCAACTTGGCGATGTTGCGCGCTTCCTTCAAGAACTTCTCACGGAAACGAGTCACCGTTTCACGACTTCCCTCTGTACCAATAGTGACATGAGATGTACTTCCATCACGACTACAGAGTTCCTTCATATAGAACTCCTTGATGGCAACTCGACGTTCAAGCATAGTCTGTTCGGCCAAGTAAGTGATGCCAAAGCCTCCTTGACCCAACACGCTGATAATCCTATATTTTTCCCCTTGAAGGGTAGTGTTTTCCCGTAATGTCTGCATGGTTTATTGATTAGTGAAAAATTGTTATTGCAAAGATATGAATCTTTGTGAATAGAAGCAAGAAAAATCTGCATTTATTGATGAAACAAGGGAATTGAAGGACAAAACACCCCGTTTTGACACCTCATTCTCTTATTCCTCTTTCGCAAATTCCCCCAGTATCTCCACTTCAACTATCGTTAATATACTTAAAAGATGGACTGAGTTACTCAAAATGGCTGATAAGTTAACTCTTTGTGCCAATTGGAACATTCACCTTAGAGAACAGGGAGATTCACTCAATAAAATCGGGACTTTATGTTGACTTAATAGGGACGGTCCCTTTAGGGAACAATAAAGCATAATCACAATAACCAGCATCTGCAATAAAAACATTCTTCCCTTCTTGGATGTTAGCCATCTCACGTATAAGTGATAGTGGTTCAGAAAACATGTCGCTTTTATCCGAACGCCCAACAGCCCACTGATTCATATGAGAAAATTCATACGAAACAACTTCACCGAAATGTTCACAAAGAAAAGTGAATTCTTGTTCACTAAATGCAGCACTTTGATAGTTTTCTGCATCTTGAGACAAAACAGATAATATTTGTTCGTCTACTTCATTGCCAGCCACAGAAGAATAAAGAGTGACAATCAGTTGTTCGTCAGCTCTAGCATCGTCTAAAGATATTGGAGCTTCAAATTCTTGTACTCCATCACTTGTCCATTGCTTAGGACAATGCTCCATTATATAGTTACGATACTTTATGATGAGATTCTCAACTGTAAAATTGTTTTGTGTCTCCCGCATAGTCTTTTGTGTTTTTGTTGGTTAATACTCTAATCCACGCACTTGTTTCCCAAATGCGCTACAAAGGTACAACCGATTTTTGATTGTTGCAAGCATTTTCGCCACACGAACGGTTCCGTTCTGCATGGAACCATTTATGAGGAGTGAGAAGAAAGGCATCGCTTGTTTGAACATAGTCGCTTTAGGTCTCTCGAATCAACTTTACACTTTGCAAAGGTACACATTTTCTATAAAAGAAAAGCAGGAATAATAGTAATCATACCTACTATAATACTTTTTTAGCCAAACATGTATCGAATGTTATATAATTTGCGTATCTTTGTGCCAGTTTTATTGCTTATCGAAGCGAGCTATAAGCCATAATCAATAAAATGAGATGAGAAATGGTGCTCATCTCAACAATAATCATCAAAAACAATTATGGAAAAAGTAAAGAAGCTGTTAGTAACAGCAAAGTATGGCTCGCTTGAATTTAAAGAAACAGCATGGCCGTACAACAAGAATGTGCATGACGCACAAGTTAAAGATTGTGTAAAAAGTCTCCATCGACAAATCATCGAAGCAAGAAAAGCAGAGATGATGGATGCATTTCAACTGACAAGTGAGTTAATCGAATAGCCTCCAGTCTCTATTCTATTCCCAAGACGAAGTTATCGTTGCTTCGCCTTGGGATAATTTCAAGTAAAAAGGGCTTAATAATAACACGACTGGTGCAGTTGGCCCCTGCAGTGACAACCAGCCTTAAAACAATGTATGCATATGAATATATTTGTTCATCGTGCTTAGATTGAGTGTAGAAGGATCGCTCAATCGTTAATGCACAAGGTTGGAAGAATGCTTCTTCCATTATCCTTCGTGTTAAGTTTCGTGAATCTCCAGTCCGCCTATCACGATTATCTATAGAATCCATCGCTTAGCAACGAACTCAAATTTGGGTTTAGGTTATTGGGGGCTTCAGAGAAAGTGAGAAAATAGAGTGAGACATTTGGCATGGAGCTGAAACGTTGACATCCTTAAAATCGGTAACTGGTAAAAGGACGGTTCTGTTCGTTAAACAGGAAGGGTGGTTCGATTCCACCTACCAGTTCTTTTAATCCATAATTATTAAAACGGGGGAGCAATGTGATCACTCCCACATAAACAAATAAGACAAAAGAGAATATAATTATGACTGATGCAGAGAAAGAATTATATATTAAAGACCTTAAAAAACAAGTTCGCAACCGTTATACACCAGATGTTGCAGATGAACTTTGTAAGAGGTTGGATGTCGCAAAGAAGGGTGCAGATGTTTTGGAGCAGTTGTATAATCAGCAACAACTTTCTTTAGAACAATTAATAAATCTATTATGAACGTTCTTGATATGTAATGTCTATTTTACACGATTCTTAAACAATAGTTCCAAGTTTCTCATACTTTCCATCAAGACATCAAAAGCAGGGCGATCACCATATATCATGGTTCCCGTCATGATTTCGTAATCCTTTTTCCAGCCATCCCTACATTCCATCGGGGGAACCAGTTGAATGCGTTTGTGAATGTCTGGCGTGTAGTCAACACCTTGCATACTGGTGAGTGTAGAGCGATGGTGATGTATAGTCTGCCAAAGTTCGTCGTTAGGAATAGCCTTGCCTGCTATTCCTTGCTGCATCATCATGTAGAGGTCATAAATATGCCGAGAACGACGGCGTGCCTCTACACTGTTATTGACAGAGAAAAGTTCATGAAGCAGAAACGCTTTTTCCAAGAAAGTTTTCTCTGCAATGGCTGTCTTCACCACTACGTCAGATATTGTGGTGCTAATAGAAGGTAGCACTTCTTCCACCATACTTGTGATAGTAGTTTCTGTATACGGTTCCAATAAAGATCGTGCGCCTGCCTCTACTTTCACAACAGGTGGTATGTAATCTAATTTGTCATCGAAAATCGACTTATAACGAATGAATATACTTCGCGGCTCCGGATAGGTTGAATCGCCCTCACCATCAGGTTCTGGCTCTATCTGGCACAAGTCTTTCAAGGATGTTTGATTAACAGCCTCCAGCAATTGCCTATATAATGTATCACGAACGAAAAGAGATGATGCTTTACGAAGTTTCTTAACTTGTTTCTTTGTCAAATCTCTGTCTAACTCAAAAGCTGTCCTATCTATGGCTACATCTATGTCCTCTGAAAAACGACAAATCAATCTCCAAACTTTGCTAAGCGAAGTACCTCCTTTGAATACTAAGCTTTCTGCGCATGGAAGGCTAAACAATATCTGGAGCATGGCGGTTACCCATAAATCTTTCTCTATGGCTTGTTTGGGCAGACCTTGCTTGATGGCAGTTTGTTCCAATATCGTGCGCTGCTGGGCTGTAGTCAGTTCGAAATAGTTATTCTTCGGCATAAAGCGACTTGATGATTGATGACACCCATGCTGGCATCAGTGGGTAATCTTGTTCAATAACTTGTTTTTTTTCTTTCTCAAGCAATTCCTTTGTATGAGCAAGTATTTTTGGAGTGATATATTCCTTGCCAAGACTCTTATATGCAAATGTTAATAGCATGGCTAACTGAGAATGAAAAGCCAAATTCTTTGGGGCAGTACGCTTAAACTGAATACTAGAACCATTATAGAGGGTTATCTTGCGATTAAAACCATCTGTCAAATACACAACATTCATAGGAATCTGAGTTGAGAAGCCTAAACGGTTTAGAGCATAAAGTCCAGTTGGAACTATACGTGCCTTGTCATGCTTTGCAATTCCTTCTGCGATTTCCTCTAATGTCGGATAAAGCACACCTAATCCAAGAACCTTGTCGATTTTGGGATAATAATAGATACCGTGACTAATGCGCAGGATAGTGCCCTCTTTCATCATCCGCTCCAACGCTTTACTGACGGATTTTTGCTCTCCATAGCGGACAAAATCAGAAGCAAAGAGCAGATTACCCCTTCCGCACTTTCGAATTCTTTCAAGTATCTTTGTTTCAATGGATTCAAAAGCCATATTCATCTATTTTTGTCGCAAATTTAGTCGAAATATTCGACAAAACAAAATAAATGTCAAAGAATTATTTTATTTCTGCACCAATTTGGCACATTATTGCTTCTTTTCGCTTAAGTATTGATGAATTTGCAGTTTAAGGATGTCCTCAATTTGCTCCCGTAAGGAATGGGGACTCATCACTTCAAGATACTGACCATAGGTAAGAATCTTGCCTCGTAGTTCGCGATTGGGTTCAATTGTTAGTGTGACTTCGCCATAACAACCATCTTCGTGCTCACCAAATGGTAGCGTTTCTTTCTGACTATGATGCAAAGGTTTAGTCAACAAAAGACCATGTTGATATTCTGACTTGGTACGAATGATTACTTCTTCGACCTTAGCACCTTTCTCATGAGTCACTCCAATAATATTATCAAAGAACTCTTGATAGAATCCTATAGGAGCTGGGATGTATTCCACATCATCTACTTCATTGATCTCACCAACTATTCTATCCAAAGGCACATTGTAGGCTTGATAAGGTTCACGGTCTGCTTCACCAAAAACGAACCAACGACCATTATACTCTTTCAAGAATTGAGGATGAAAAGTCAAAGTGAAAGGTTCTTGTCCAAATCTCTGATAGGAGAAACGCAACACTTGCTTGTCCGTAATTGCCTTATAGAAAACAGGCAATAAATCAATATTCGTGAGATTTTGTTCCAAACTGGAACGAATGTGACTCATTCCACCTTCATCCTCTCGATGAGTATCAAGAAGCAATTGTGTATTTTCGAAATAAGCAGAAAACCAACTAGAAGGAAGAATACCCGCTGAAGCTTTACAAAATGCCACATAATCCTCCAATCTCTTTTGTTCCACGGCTTTCCGTTCCTCTGCTAAAGGATCATCATCTTTGCCCACATACCTATATGCTCGACCCTTCCCAATCTTCCCATTATCCTCAACACTTTCAGGATACACATTTCTTAACTCTTTGACAACTTCAGGAAAAGCTTTCTTTAATTCGCCATATCCCGTTTCACTACAGCAAGACATCTTCTCATAATATCCTTTTTCTCTTTTATGGTAGATACACAAAATATCTGCAAGAGTTACAAACTCTCGCTTCATCAACTCTCCGTATATGATATTTACAAAGGTGGTCTTGGTTCCAGTTCCAGCAAAGATATTCTTGGTAGCCATACTCACAACGATTAAAGTATTGCAAATATACAACATATTATTCATTTCCAAACATTTTGGGAGAAAAAAAGTGTTTTCACAAGCCTTGTGAAAGGTGCTAGTCGGGAAGATTGTATAATAATAGGCTAAGCGTTGGTCGATGAGTGAGGTATTGTCATATCGATTTGTAGGGCAAAGTCTCATCGAAGACTAAGGCAAAGTCATTGACGGTTATGGGAGGATGCCCACGAAATAAAGAAAATGGAAACATTTTCCAACAAAGCAGGGATTGGGAATAAAGTTCCATGTCACAAAAAAGGCACAGAGTCGGAATGGACTTTGTGCCAATTGGAACATTCACCTTAGAGAATAGGGAGATTCACTCAATATAATCGGGACATTATGTTGACTTAATAGGGACTGTGCCTTTAGGCAAATTATCGTTTGCCTAAAGGCACATGATCATTTGGCTAAAGGCAAACGATTAAATGCCTAAAGCCAAATGAAGTTGCAAATGTAGTTTAATGATTTTAGTTGACTACTTGGAGTCTTACTCACGATAAGGGTTGACCTGGTTAAACTTAATTTTTAATTCACGTTGATTCTATTTAGAGTTAGTCACAAATAGGGTTTACATCCTTTTCTGATACAAAGTTACATATTCTATTTCATGCAGCCAAAGCTTTGAGGGCAATTTCTCTATGACTCTTCCACTTTTTCTTTAATTCAC
>Ga0256407_10000973_pt1 | contig 64269 bp, 51 predicted proteins | sample RumenRJG_04DNA_FD_193489 | JGI IMG/M metagenome (GOLD analysis project Ga0256407, IMG submission 193489) | Bovine rumen microbial communities from Lethbridge, Alberta, Canada - RJG_04 | ecosystem: Host-associated > Mammals > Digestive system > Stomach > Rumen | place: Canada: Alberta... | reverse complement strand
ATAACCATCTGCGGATAAAGTCTATAGCCGTTCTGCTGATTGTAAGCATCAACTGTCCCAACAGAATAAGCCAAACAAAGCCAATATCTTGATTCTTGATGCCAACATCCACAATGGACTGAGTGAGAAATGGCAAGACAAGTTGCAAGAGGCTTCCGACAACTAATCCCAAGATGATTTGCCCGAAATACTTACGATATTTCTTCACATACCCAAGGAGAAAGCGGAAAGACCGCTTCTCTTTGATGTGCTCTTCTCCTTGCATCTTGTAAGTAAAGAAAGCCGGAGTGGTTTCCAAGAACATGGCAATGCCTTTGTCTTCACCATTGGAGCTAGTACTTATCCAATGTTTCTTAAACTCATCAAGATTATATGTTCCCAATCCCTTTCCAGGGTCAGCAACATAGAATTTCTTTCCTTTCTTTACCTTATATAAAACAACAAAATGATTCTGGTTCCAATGAAGAATACAAGGCAAAGTGGCTTCACTTAACGTCATAGTTGTTGCTCTAGCACATGTAGTATGCAAGCCAAGAGTATTGGCAGACTCATTGATTCCTAACAAAGATACCCCTTCTGTAGTTGCAAAACATAGTTTCGACAGAGAATCTAAAGAGTATTCCCTGCCGAAATATTTGCAAACCATCTGTAAGCAGGCTATGCCACATTGCATCGTATCATGTTGATGTATGATTTCTATTTTCTTCATTTGAAAAGATCTGAATTTACATTCTATTTTTCTGACTCAGGCCTGCACCAGTGCCCTGATACTTGCTTCTTGCTGTATTGAACTTATATCGTATAGTAAGAGACACTTTGCTTGTTGACAGTCCATCATACACCATTTCCTTTATTTTGCCAAAATGAGCAATCATGTGGCTATCGCTTGTCCCGAACAAATCATAGATGAAGAGCTGAAACGACAAATGGTCTTTCAATAAAGCCTTATATGCGGAAACATTCGTGCAAAACATTGGCTTGTACAGATACTGATTCTCTTCATGGCCTTTCGTGATATACGACATCATCCACGTAAACATTCCCAGCTTGGTGTTGAGGGTGTTGTCAAAACGGAATGAAGCCATTGGCTTGTTGAGCGATTTCCCATCGTGCGTCTCCATATCAAACCATTGCTTGTCAATGGATGCTGTAAGCGAAGGATACCAGATGCCAAACGAAGGGCGCAAGTTGATGGATGCAGCTACGTCATTATACGAATTCCCATTCACAGGCTTCATCAAACCTATTGCAGGATTATCCTTATAAGTCTCCGCAGTTGACATAATCGGATTGGAAGTATGGCTGTAGGTCATATCGAATGTCAACCATTTGTAAGCCAACTCGTAGTTGAGATTTCTGCTTATCTGAGATACCAGAAATGGATTTCCCGTTTCATACGTGTAGCGGTTGTCATACTGAATGCCACTGCGCAAATTTTGATAGGAAGGACGATTAATGTCGGCTGCATAGCTCAGCTGCATCTGCACTTTTCCAACAGGTATCGATAAACTGAGCGATGGGAACCAATTGCCGTACGACTTGCTTTGCTCTGGCACATACTTGCCATATTCATAGTAATTGAAGTCGATGTACTCGTATCTCATACCTGCCTCCAAACTCAGATCACCGAAATCTCTTGAATAAGTCAAGAATGAAGATGTCATGCTTTCTGTAATACGGCTGTCGTCATCCGATACCAAGTTGGTTGGCACCACTTGATACATTGAGGTACGATGGGTATTGGAATATTCACCACCAAAAGACAAATTACCACCTAATAATGGATAAGAAAGCACCAGTTTGGAAGCGAGCAGATGATAGTCCTTGTTAGTCAAGCTATGAGCCGTTTGGCTTTGTGCATTCATCCCCACTTCCTGATATTGCTCTTTGGTAACATCGTTCTGGTATTCCTTCGACCACAGCCAATCTGTATTGAAATCGATGCTGAGCTTACCAATCTTTCCTACATAGTAAATATTGCTTGAAAGATTATTCTTCTGCCAAAAGAAATCAGCATGACTATCAGAACTTTCAGACAAATCTCCATCTTGCAATATCAAAGAACTCATATCGCCGTTCCATGTTTGCTTAGGATTTCTAAGAAAGCCAAAGTTGGCACCTATAGAGTTGTTGGCATCCAACTGGTAGCTGGCATCCAGGCGAAAGTTCATAGCTTCGACAATACCTACTTGTCTGATTTCACTCTTCTGGTTCCAAGTCTTTTCGAGATAAGTTTTCTGCTGCAAGTCTTTATTGTCGGGTTGGTACTGCTTTGCTCCAAAGGCGTATGCCCCCAGCTCTAAGCCATTCTTGCGATAGCTCATATTCAATTGGCTAAACCCGCCGAAGTTTTTCTTCTCATCATACTCACTTGTGGTTGAAGCATCAAATCCGAATCCCTCACCTTGAATTTTCTTTGTTGTGATACGGATGACCGCCTTGGTACTTGCCGCATAGCGAGCACCAGGGTTCGTGATAACTTCTACAGACTTGATATTATCGGAATGCAAACGGTCCAGCTCACTCTTATCTCTCATCTGCCGTCCATTGATGTAGATAACAGGCTCACCGCGACCGAATACCTTGATGCTGCCATTCTGGGCAGAAACGTTAGGAATGCGGTCGAGCAGGTTCTCCATGGTTCCTGCCTTCTCAAGTACGGAGCCAACTACGGTTGTCGTCATTCCGCCATTCTTCAGGATAGTCTTAGGCAGGGATGATTTCACGACAACTTCGCCGAGCATCTTGCTATCCTCTTCCATCTTGATGATGCCTACATTCTCGCCCTCGCAATCCTTGCAGATCGTCTTATAGCCTACGGATGTCACCTTGATGATTCCGCCATTGCAGGAAGAGTCGATGCTAAAGCAGCCATCCGCTCCACTTACAGTGCCATTGATGAAAACCGAATCCTGACGATTCAAAAGCACTACGTTGGCAAACGCCAAAGGTTCACCCTTTTCAGATATAATCAAACCTTTTATCTGATTCTGCCCAAACATGCTAGTGAAAAAAGTCAATAAAATAATCAACAAAATCTGCTTTCTTTTCATCTCTTCTATTTTTATTTATAAATTAATTTACTTTTCACTTTAGGAGCATAAATACACCGCGGATCAGGATAATCCCATTTGTCCTTTCCATAAGCCTTGATTACTTTTACAAAACATCTACGATGTCTAGAATTGCAAAGTTCTAATTGTTTACAACTATAACATTTGCTTTCAGAACTAAACAATTCTTTTTCCATATTGAAAAGTGCTAAAGCTTTAGGAGATGTCCATACTTCTGAGATGGTATTTTTTTTCAAATCACCTATAATAAACTGCGGAAGCCAATACAATTGTTCGCAAATGCTTACTTTTCCATCTGGCAAAATAAATAAGCGGTTCTGCAACATGCCACAAGTTCCACCTCTAAAGAACTCCTCGTCCGTTTTTGCATTGTTGTATTCTTCACATAACGCTTCGTCACTAACATAAATAGTAAAAACAGCATTCGGTATGATTTTTACTTTAATGAAAGAAATTATACTTTCTAATTGGCTCTTTGTAGCTTGTACTTTTGCAAAATGCCTGGAAGAATATATAGAAACCTCAGGTACTCTAATTTCCCAATATACTAAATTGGGGATAGTTTTAATGAAGTTATATAAGTCCAGAATATTAGCCTCTGTAGCACTATCTCTAGTTAAAATCGTATCTATTTGTATTTTAAAACCATACAAGTTCATTTTTTTTATCGTTTCGACCATTCTGTTTATATATCCTTTTTTAACACCGATAATACTTTTCAAAGTGTTATCACACATTGAATCTAAAGATATTTGCACAACATTATTATAGCCAGTGTCACTGAGCATTTTAATTTGATGTTCAGATATTGGAACTTTAGTAGAAATGTAATTTGGCGTAAGATGTAAGTCTACTAATCTTTTTATTATTACAGGCCAATCTTTACGACAAAAAACCTCTCCTCCTATTATATCTATATATGTCATTCCAAGCTGAGATGCTTCACTGATGATTTTTAAAATTTCATTAGTAGATAAGGGAGTATATTGGGTATCTCTATCTGCATAACAATATTTACAATCAGTTGCACATTTATTAGTCAACATAAACAAAAGGGATAGCGGAGCACGATGCATTCTATCTGGTGTCAAATCTATCGTATTGCACATAAAATTGCAAGTTTGTAATTTGTCACTTTTTGCAGTCACCTTAGAAGCATATATGAGAACATTCTTTGGAAACAATACTTTATGCCCTTTAAACTCTGTATATATAGAAGTTCTATTTTCAACAAAGGGTCTAACTATTCTTTCCAACATATCTATGGATAAATTCAACTTTTTTAGGATAAAAGTATTTTTGCCAGATAGTATGTTCTCTTCTGAAAATATGCTCAAAATCATGGCCTGTACAGGATGAATATAACTTATCCATTCGGAAGAACTATACTCCTGTACCTGTTTACCTGAATATAAAACGATACGGTCTGTATCATTTCTTAGCAGATAATCTGGATTCAATATAATATAATCTTTATTCATCTGACTTTTTTTAAAAAGATTACGCCCAAATTTCTTGGGCGTAATCTAAAATTTCACACAAGATATAATTACTTATCTATTGATGTTGAAGGTTTCTGAACAATGACACCAGAACCAGCAACTGTACATTTTACTGCAGATGCAAAAGCACAAATGACAGCTTTGTCTGCTATGCCGCCTTTAACATCCATCAACTCTTCGACATCTAACGTGTCAAGATTAATACTTGTATTCATAATAAAAATCATTTGTTGCCTTCTTTTAGTTTCAGGCATTGCTTTCCTTTTACCAGTAAGGTCTGTTATATAATATTGTCGACTCAATTATTTCTTTCGATGGTGCAAAAGTACTATCTATTTTGCATTTGGGTTTTACCCTTTTGGGTAATAGATAACGTTTAACGATTATTTTTACCCCTTTGTGTAATCAAGCTACTCCGCATAGGCATCCATATTTGGAGTAAAAGCCCATTATACCTTGTTTGCTAGAAGAAATAGGAACTGTTTCTGAAGTCAAGTAGTAAATTGAATCACCTAATTGATTCGTTACAAATCCTAATGCGTTCATAACCTTCAAGAGTTTACTGTCTATTTCTGCTATCATATAGCTATCACTATCCCCAACTATAGGCTGAACAGCCAAAGCCATTAGTCTTTTGAACAATGTGAACGTGGATATCCCGGAAGTTGAATCTATCGCAAAACGACCTACATGCCAATAGTTGAACTTTACATCAGAATGTATGGCTTCTAATGGATTGATGCCATATATTTTCTCCAATGGTAATTCTAATTGGCGATTCCAAAGAAAGACGCGAATGGAGCCTAACATTTTTCCTTGGTTATCTCTAGCTATATAAATATAGGTGTTATCGCCATATAGTTCCAATTCTTCTTTTGTGACATCGGCTATATCGTCAGCTAGCTGAGATGCCTTAACTGAACCTATATGATGTTTGTAATTCTCCACCACTATAAATTGAGAGAGTTCATTGATGCACTTGGCATCAGCCTTGAAGATAGAATAATCTTCGAATGTTGCTATTAATTTTTCCATTTTTATATGTTTATATTTCTGTTGCAAAACTACCTCGTTTTTCAAAACAAGCGGCTACACTTTTGGGTAATACCCTTACTTTATGTTAAAACTTTACCCTTTTGGGTAATAAAATGGTGCAAAATCAATAATTTTCAGTACTTTTGCAGCAAAATAATAAAAACAAGATGGCAAACGAAGAAGATTATTTCATTGCGGCAAACTCTGTTGGAGCTATCAATGAAGAGCAATATAAGAAGTTGGATGTACTCATCCACACGACAGAAGCAATATCACGCTCTCTATACCAGAGTGTGTATCTTATCGATTATTACAAGAAAGGATTCCTGTATGTATCAGAGAATCCTTTGTTTCTTTGTGGACACACAGCAAAAGAGATGAAAGAAATGGGGTATTCTTTCTATTCGGAGCATGTACCCGAAAAAGAACAACAGATGTTGGTGGAAATCAATAGCAATGGCTTTAAGTTCTTTGAAACCAAGATTGCAGCGGAAGACAAACACAAATGCTATATCTCATACGATTTCCATATCACGCTCGATGGCAACAGAAAGGTACTTATCAATCACAAGTTAACTCCTATTTTACTGACTAAAGATGGTAGAATATGGATTGCGATGTGTATTGTTTCCCTGTCTTCACAATCCACACCGGGACATATAGAGTTTCATATAGAAGGATCTCAGAAATACTGGAAATACGACTTGGATTTCCACAAGTGGAGAGAAAAGGAAATGATACAATTGAAAGAAGAGGAAAAGCAAGTGCTCACCTTATGCTCGCAAGGACTCACCATGAATGAGATTGCGGACAAGATGTGTAAGTCCATTTATTCCATCAAATTCTATAGAAGAACTTTATTTGAGAAAATTGGAACCAAGAACATCACAGAAGCACTTACTTTTGCCACCATCTATAAACTACTGTGATTTCCCTCATCCATCCCTGCTTCACTATTGAAGCAAGGATGAAAAATAGAATTTTGGAAATCGTTTCACCTCTTTGCCTGTTGCAATATTAAACAGAGCTTGCGTACACAAACCTGCTGTAATCCATGAAGCAACAGACAACTGAGGAGGAGGAATTGCACCTTCCTCTCTTTGATATTGCTTGACCACCTTGTCAAGCCACTCTTGGGGTTGCATCCAAAATGCTTGGTAGCCAAGAACATATTCTGCAACTTTCAACTCAAAGCCTAAAGGCTTGTCCGAAAGACTTTCCAGAGGTTTTCCATCAGGATCCACTACCGTTAGAAAACCTGCCCAGCCAAAATTGTAAGGGTGAAGGACATAAATATTCTTTTCTGAACAAATCTTGTCAAAGATAAACGGAATGTCGCTCTTGAAATCCAAGGCATTGATGGCAACATCATGTCCCTCTATCAATCCCTCTACATTATCATGGTCAACAAACTTATTGATGACCGTGATTTTCGCTTGTGGATTAATGGAAAGTAATCTCTTGGCGAGGCTCTCTGCCTTATAGTTTCCAACATCCTCCAACCGATAGTTCTGACGGTTTAAGTTGCTTTTCTCCACCTTATCACCATCGATGATAGTGATAGTTTCAAACCCCATACGTAAGGCACATTCCGCAATAATGCTTCCTATGCCAGCACCACCCAAGAGAACACGAAAATGCTTAATTTTTTCCTGTTCATCTGGCTTGATGTAAATTCGATTTCTACTATACATTTTTTCCATTTTGATGATACTTTAAATTTTTACTGTGCAAAAGTAGATTTGTTTTTTCAAACATCCACTACACAAAAGGGTAATATTTGGATTATAACACCCAACATAAACAAAGATTAACTAAATAATGATGTTCCTATTTTGGTTTTTCCATTATTCGTCTAATTTCTTTTGATTCAAGCAATAATTTATTGGCAATACTATCCGTATATTTTGCAGTTTCAACCATTTCACGGTATCGACATACTGAATCTTCATAAGCAGCAACTCGATTTCTTACATCATCAATAACATTCTCATTTCGACAAACAGAAAAATGCTTTTCGATGTAACTAATATTCGGGTCATCAGATGGAAGAACCATTTTCAATGCCCTATATTTCAAGTCTGCCTCCTCCCAATCTTGAAGCTCTCGCCATTGGGTGAGATTGCCCCAAATGGAAATGACAAGAGATAGAGCCAAGCCACCTATGAAAAGAAGAACATTCTTTGAGGTTGGCTCGAAGCGATGGGTTACAACTTTCTTTTGAGGTGATTTGTTCATTACTTCAAGTTTATCTTGCAATGCCTTTGAGGAAACATCACTCCCTTGTCTCATCTGCTTGACTGCATCAACCAAGAACTTGCTTCGCTGCTCATTTTTGCCAAGTTCAACCTTAATAAGGTCAGCAAAAACGACAATGGCATCTCTTAATTTGGATATTTTACCTCTGACTTCCTCTTCTTTGATAAACATCGCATTGATTGACTTGTCCAACTTGGTTATGTCATTACTTGCAGGAACGGTTTCTGCTCCTGCGTTCTTTGTAGAGGCAGAAAGTTCATCGACTTTCAGCTCCAATCTCTCAACTGTGCCGTAGATGGCTTCCAATAGTTCTTCTTTCATCTTTCTTTTGTTGTTTGAATGGTTTGTAACTTGCATCAAAGGCTAAAGCCTCTTCTGCGTTTCTTCTTTTTCTTCTTGGATGATTCATCCTCTGGGAATGGCTCATAAGTTTGGGCATTAGACGGAGCGAACAAGCCGATGGAAGAAATATTTCATTTAATGACGAATAAAAAGGACACCATAATAGCCCGATATGATGTAGCTTTCTCTATTAGTCAAGAGAGTAAAAGAGCTCAACGTTACTTATACGAAGACTTGATAGATGAATACAGAAAAAATATCCAACGATGGATATTCACTCCGTGATACGAATGCAAACACTTACACTTATTGATTTCAATTATATATCATAATCCTGTGATGTGAATCGAAAATAATAAAGCTGCATCAAGACTTGTTTAGGTCGAGATACAGCTTTATTGATAATTTTAGGTGTTATCAGAACTATAATGACGCTTAGATTTCCAACATCCTTATTATGTACTTACCATCTTCTTTCTTGACAAACATAAATGGGTTGAAATGCTTTTCTTGCGCATTTATTCCATATCCTAAACATTTGTATTCTGTAGGAGCAACAGACGGAAGTGGATATTCCTTGGTCTTCCCATTTTTTCTATTTACGATGACAAAGGAATATCTGTCCTTTTGGAAGTTGTCTGTCCTTGGCATACCATGCTTTAAAAGACAATAGATGTTCCTTTTATCCATTTTTACAGTTGTGATGCACTTTGTGAAGTAAGAACTATACAGATTTCCATATTCATGCGTATAAAATTTTGTGGAGTCTGGTGCAATCATAGGAACCGTATCTGTGTCAAACACCATGTAAACCTTATATTTGTCAAGATGAAGGCTATCTGTCACATACAGTTTTCCTGTGTAACCATTTCCATACAAGAAAGTTTTTCCTTCATGTGCGAATACATTATTAAGATAATAATAGCCTGTTCTGCTATTTTCTTGAATACGCTCTAATTTGCCGTAATGTCCATCACACTTTCCGTCATTGATACGAAAAGAAGCTATTATTGGATTGAAGGTCTTATAAAAGCTGCCATTAAAAGGGTCTAAATCTTTCTGTCCTACAATATCCTCTTTCTCAAATCCATCCATAGGCCATGTCAACTTTTCACTTCCTGTCCATAATTTGTTATTGAACAAGTCGAACACAAAGTGAAGATAGAAATACTTGGAATGTTCCAAATCGAAATCTGGTGAAATCATCTTGCCTGACGTATAATTGTTGATGTCTCGTATCAAGACAGCAGGGGCATTGTAAAAGCTAAAGTTCCATTCGTTGCCTACTTTTTCTCGAAGAATCTTTGGCAGGGAATAGGAAATTCCGATATGAGAAGAGTCCAACATATTTGCAGACAATGCTATGTAAAAGACTTGTCCTTGTTTTACTAAGTTTCTGAAATCCTTATCTGGCACGGAAACAAATTTCTTTTTCTCCGCTTCGTCTGCTTGGAAGAGTCGCTTGAATTTAAACAAACCATTTTCTTTATTAAACAGCATTATACCATTGTTCAGCATGTCGTTAAAAAAAAGGTGTCCATTCTCTATTTTGGGAATATCATATATTGATGATATTTCTATTCCATCTTTCGTGTTGACCTCGATGTCCGTTTGTTTCCATTTTGGCATAGGAACATTTATCATCGCAATCTGGTCTGCCACCTCTTTATATGAGTCTTTCTTATCCAATTCATACATGTGAGGAGCAATTCTCTTTTTACAAAGTACCAACTGTTTCACAAACTCTGCCCCTAAGACCGTATATTGTCCACCTGTGACGAACACGCCTTCTTTTGGAACTAATTTGAGTATATACAATCCGTACATTCCTTCAGAGTTGAAACTGAAGATGTTGCTATAAACTGATTTCGTATCATAAATGTAATAATCAGCCTTATAGTTGTTTTTAGAATTATACCAACTTGCTGTTTTAGAATCCCCATATGCAGTAATTAGTAATAACTTGTTGTTCGGATTATTGCGTTTCAGTTTATCATAAAATGCAGGAATTGCAGCTTCACATCTAAAACATTCAGCAGGACTATAAAGAATTGCAAAAATTGTATCTTCCTTAATGTTTGCTGAATGCAAATAATCAGACAGAAGCCCTTCAGTGTTAGGCTTCTGTCTGATTTGCAAGTCGTTCTGCTCCATTTCATTTATATAATCACGCCCCTGTGCAAATATGGTCGTGCAAAACATAAAGAAAAGGAGTGCTAAAATATGCCTTATTTTCATTCTTCCACATTTGCCTTGAACGTTCCACCCAATTTCATTGTTTCAAGCTTAATATTTGCCTTTGTTTCTGACACGGAAGATGGAGCAAAGAAATTGTTTGTAAATAATGTGTTACCATCAGCATCCTTTACCTGCTGCATCACCAAAGTTTGGTCTTCAAATGACACCAAACTTGACTCTATGGTTCCGCACTTTCTGATAGTTGCTCCCTTGCAAGGATTGTTTGCGTTAGCTGAAGCCTTTGAACCATAGAAAGTAGATACAATCTTGTCTGGTGTAGATGTGCTAAGATCATCATCTGATACTGCTGAAGCCTTAATCTCATTTAAGTTTCCTGCAAATGCAGTACCACACACAATAACGGCAATCATGCCCATGAAAAACTTCTTCATTTTTTTACTCCTTATGCAATCTCTACAATAATAGCACAACTTGGTCGAGGTCTATTAAGGCCAAGTCATCTAAGTTTACATTTGCAGAAGTAATAAAAAAAACTATTTCATCAAAATGTGTCAATCAAAATATTTTTGTTAATCAATGCAATGTGTTAATTTGACACATATAAAGCGTTATTTTTAACAAAGTGAAATATAACCAACATAATAAACGGTTTGTACTTACAAATTCGTATTTTGTATAACAAACATATACAAAACCATATAATAAGAGGTATGCATATTATATATATATGTCTACCCCTTATTATATAATTTAAGACATTAGTGTCCAATAAAAATTGGACACGTTAATTAATCAAATAGTCCCTTAAAGAGGGAATAATCGAGTTCTTTGACATCGTTGAAAATAGTCTTATCAAATAGATCTCTTAGGTGGGTTTTGTCCGTCAATGAAATGCTTAGAATCTGCAAAACTTCATATGTTGAGCGTTTCAATTGCATATCATGGTGAACAATAGCCACGAGACAATAAGTGATAATGGCAACACTAATCTGTATGCGTACAGCATTCTCCGTTGTGCCCCAGAAGCTCTTTATCTTAAGATGCTGCTTTAGCCATTTGAAAAACAGCTCGACCAACCATCTTTTTTATATAGATTCGCGACATCCAACGCAGAAAGATGCTTTGCATTCGTCAGAAAAGTAAACTCACGATCATCTTCTTCATCGTAGTATCGAATGAGTCTGAATGATTCAGGATACTTCGGCTGCAAAAGTACGGCTTTTTAGTTACAGTATCATTGCATCAACATTAAGAATCTATTACATTGTAAGAATGAAGAAAATAGGCATAGGCTCTTTTGCTTTTTAAGCCTTTCTTTTATGTCGTTAGCTTCTTTGTTTAATTGTTTTGCAAGGCTATCCTTGTAAGCAGCCATTTCAATCATTTCATAATGTCGGCGGATAGAATCCTCATAAACAGCGACACGATTTCTAACATTATTAATAGTATCATCATCACGTTGTACTGAAAAGTGTTTTTCTATGTAGCGAATATTCGGGTCATCAGATGGCAGTACCATTCGCAATGCTCGATACTTCAAGTCTGCTTCCTCCCAATCTTGGTGCTCTCGCCATTGGGTGAGGTTGCCCCAAATGGAAATAACGAGAGATAGAACCAAGCTACCGATGAAAAGAAAAACATACTTGGAGGTAGGTTCAAAGCGGTGGATAACAATCTTCTCAACAAGTCCACCACATATACATGGGTTTCATGGAAACCTCTCTGATTCTCCTTTGGCTGCTTTAGAGCTTTATGTTAAAAAAGATAAAACACTTATTTTCCGTTAATAATTTGGCGATTTGCATATATTATTGTATTTTTGCACGCAAAAATACAATATATTATGTTCGAAAATCTAAGTGATAGACTTGAACGCAGCTTTAAGATACTTAAAGGTGAAGGTAAGATAACCGAAATAAACGTAGCGGAAACAATGAAGGACGTGCGTCGTGCATTGCTTGACGCCGATGTCAATTTCCGCGTAGCTAAGGATTTTACTAATCGTGTAAAGGAGAAAGCTATGGGTATGAATGTACTCACAGCCGTTAAACCTGGCCAGTTGATGGTGAAGCTTGTTCATGATGAACTCGCAGAGCTGATGGGTGGTGAGGAGAGTCCTATACATTTATCTCAGCATCCAGCCATAATCCTGATGAGTGGTCTTCAGGGATCTGGTAAGACTACATTCAGCGGAAAGTTGGCTAATATGTTGAAGAACAAGCAAGGCAAGAAACCATTGTTGGTGGCTTGTGATGTCTATCGTCCTGCAGCTATAGATCAGTTGAAGGTAGTAGGTGAGCAAATTGGTGTCCCTGTATATTCAGAACCAGACAACAAAGATGTGAATACTATTGCTGATCACGCTATCCAGGAAGCTCGTACGAAAGGTAATGATGTTGTCATCATAGATACAGCCGGTCGTTTGGCTGTAGACGAAGAGATGATGAACGAGATCAGTAGTCTGAAAGAGCATGTACATCCTGATGAAACTCTGTTCGTTGTTGACTCAATGACCGGTCAGGATGCCGTAAATACAGCGAAGGAATTCAATGATCGTTTGGATTTTGATGGTGTGGTATTGACTAAGCTTGATGGCGATACCCGTGGTGGTGCAGCATTAAGTATCCGTACCGTTGTAACCAAACCAATTAAGTTTATCGGAACAGGTGAGAAGATGGAAGCAATCGACGCGTTCCATCCTGCCCGAATGGCCGACCGTATTCTCGGAATGGGTGACGTCGTTTCTCTCGTAGAGCGTGCTCAGGAGCAGTTCGATGAGGAAGAAGCAAAGCGTCTGCAGAAGAAAATCCAAAAGAACCAGTTTGATTTCAATGATTTTATGAATCAGATCAATCAAATCAAGAAGATGGGTAATCTGAAGGATTTGGCAAGTATGATTCCTGGTGTGGGCAAACAGTTGCGCGATGTTGATGTTCCGGATGATGCATTCAAAGGTATAGAAGCTATTATCTCAAGTATGACACCAGAGGAGCGCAGTAATCCAGACATTATCAATAGCAGCCGTCGTCAGCGTATTGCCAAGGGATCAGGAAAAAGTCTTCAGGAAGTAAACCGCTTGATAAAGCAGTTTGATCAGACCCGTAAGATGATGAAGATGCTGAGTGGCAACAAAATGGCTAGCATGATGGCACGCATGAAAGGTATGAAGATGCCTGGTATGCCGAAATTCTAAATACTAAAATAAAAAATGAAATTAATCGATGGAAAAGCTACAGCAACTGCTATCAAGGCAGAAATTGCTGAAGAGGTGAAAAGTATTGTAGAGGTAGGTGGTAAGCAACCACATTTGGCCGCAGTCTTAGTAGGTCATGATGGTGGAAGCGAGACCTATGTAAAGAATAAGGTCATAGCTTGTGAGCAGTGTGGATTCAAATCTACTCTCATCAGATATGAGGAAGATGTGACAGAAGAAGAACTACTTGCTTGTGTTGACAAACTAAATAAGGATGATGACGTAGATGGTTTTATTGTCCAGTTACCTCTTCCAAAGCATATTGATGAGCAGAAGATAATCATGGCTATAGATTATCGTAAAGATGTAGACGGATTCCATCCGATCAATGTAGGACGTATGGCAATAGGACTGCCATGTTTTATATCAGCAACACCATTGGGTATTCTTACCCTGTTGCAGCATTACCATATAGAAACAAGCGGAAAGAAATGTGTAGTTTTGGGTCGCAGTAATATTGTAGGCAAGCCAATGGCACAGCTGATGATGCAGAAACAGTATGGTGATTCTACAGTGACCGTGTGCCATTCACATTCTAAAAATCTGAAAGAAGAATGCCGTGAGGCGGATATTATTATCGCTGCTATCGGGAAACCAGATTTTGTGACGGCTGATATGGTAAAAGAAGGTGCTGTTATCATCGATGTTGGTACCACACGTGTACCAGATGCGACGAAGAAAAAAGGTTTCCGCTTGAATGGTGATGTGAAATTTGATGAAGTCGCACCAAAGTGCTCCTTTATCACACCAGTTCCCGGAGGTGTAGGTCCAATGACCATTTGCTCTTTGATGAAGAATACACTTTCGGCAGGAAAGAAAGAATATTATGATTAAAAACTTGATTTTTTTATAACTCTCTAATTTGTTGTGGGCCCTTGCGCAGTGATGCGTGAGGGCTTTTTTCTTTAGGTGTAATTTTTCTTCTCCTAGGAGTAAAAACTGTTTTAATGATATGTGCAAACAGATTTTACCCCTTTATTATCAAAAAATGCCACTCTTTATATTTTGATTACTTGTATTTTTGCAGCGTAGACAAATTTAGAAATTAATTATTTAACACATTATTACTTATTTGCATCATGAAGCAATTTTTTTATATCGCGTTTAATGGGACTATCTTAGCGATACTCTGCGGAAAGGGTGTGATGGCGTTGTTACATATGTTGTCATCCATCTATTGATAGATTCCCAAAGAAAGAAAAAAGCATGCAACGTTCCAATTCTCGGTCACGTGGTATTTGTGACAAAATAGTTATTAGTAAGATGTTAAGGTAAAGATTGATAAATTCAGGTTAGTTCATTTCAGGGACGTTTTCGTGATGATTTAAAATAGGTTCTTATCTTTTTGTGTTGTGAAACACTTTATGTTCTTATAATTAAAAGTTACAATCCTGTGAATCCATAATCTCTGATTAGAGATCTATGGATTTGCTTTTTTATATTCCACCTTATGGTTTGCAAATATATGTTCATTTATGCAGTTAACTACGTACGCCTACGCAGTTAACTACGTACGTCGATGCAGTTAACTTCGTAGGCTGATGTAGTTAACTTCGTAAACGAATGCAGTTATATACATTTTTTAAGTAGATATATATAGAAGGAATTTAGGAATTTTTGTATCTTTGCGAAGATTTAAATTAATCATGTAAATACTTAAGACGTAGAGATGAAACCTAAAAACTCAATGTTATCATTCCTGTTCGTATTATGTGCGGGTGCGACGCAGGCACAAAATGTAGAACCCGCATATTCTATTGTGGGACGAGATTCTACCTGTGATATCTTTGTTTACAGTCCCGCTCCCGATCAAGGACTCCATATCGCCTATCAAGGTGAAGATGAATTATGGCATGACTTAGGACAAGTTGTGAGTAGCGATTATGGTCAATGGGGTAGGGAAAAGAAGATGTATGATCCTTTTGTTCTTAAAGCGAATGATGGAACATGGCGCGCTATATGGGGAGTAAATGATTATTCGCCATGTTTTGCTGTTGCCTATTCAGAAGACCTTATCAATTGGCGTCCTCAGGATTATCCGATTATGCGAGAAAAAGGAATCATGGATCCTGTAGCTTATCAGATGGACAATGGAACTTTTGATATCTATGTAAAGACCAAACAAGGTAAACGATATGTGCAAGCATCAGAAGATTTCCGTACTTTCAAGGAGGATACAATTCCCGCGGAAGCTGATGATATCCTTTGGCAACAGGATAAAGCAGAGATAAATGGAAAACTGTATCAGGGAAATGAATTTGAAATTCCTGCCATACATCTTAAATATATAAGAGATTGGCAGAAGGCTATGGCCGAGGAGGCGGAAAAGGCAAGTGAGAAAATGCCTACTACAAAAGATATTTCGAAGTCTGTATCTGGTTCTCTCGTTATAGATTATAATAAGCAGAAACGAATTTCTAATCGTTTAATAGGCGCTTTCTTCGAGGATATCAGTTATGCTGCTGATGGAGGCCTAAGTGCAGAACTCCTACAAAACGGTGACTTTGAATATACTTCGGCCGACCATAAAGGATGGAATGCTCAGACGGCATGGAGTTCTCCGGTAGGTAAACTAGTGATAGATGATGTAAACCCGAATTCTGTCAATAATCCTCATTATGCTATTTTAGATAAAGAACAGTTGATCGTTAATGAAGGATGGGATGGAATCCTTGATCGTGGTGGAGTATATGATTTTTCTGTTGATGCAAAGAGTATCGGCAATGATAAAAATGAATTGCTGGTTATGCTTGTTGATAAGCAGAATCAAGTTGTTGCTAAAGATAAAATAAAGATTAAAGGATTAGGGTGGCAGCATTTCCAATTAACCTTAGAAACGGTGAAGAAAGGAGAGAAACTGCCAGAACCTCGTCAACTGACCTTGCAGATACAGGCAAAGAAAGAAGGTAAGGTTGGGGTCGATATGGTTAGTTTGATGCCTGCAGAAACTTTTTATGGACATGGATTCCGCCAGGATATAGCACAGACGATAGCCGACCTACAGCCAAAATTCATGAGATTCCCTGGTGGCTGTATGTTGCATGGAGATGGATTGGATAATATTTATAATTGGAAAGAAACAGTTGGCCCTCTCAAGGATCGTAAACCAGCACGTAATATCTGGAATTATCATCAAAGTCGCAGAATAGGATTCTATGAATATTTCCAGTTCTGTGAAGATATTGGTGCGCAGCCTTTACCAGTGTTGGCTGCTGGTGTACCTTGTCAGAATTCATCAAACAATCAAGATGGTTTAGGTGGACAACAGGGCGGAATCCCAATGGGAGAAATGAAAGCCTATATTCAGGACATTCTAGACCTGATAGAGTGGGCGAATGGTGATCCTGCAACATCGAAATGGGCAAGAATGCGTTCAGAGGCAGGTCATCCAGCTCCTTTCAATCTTAAGATGATAGGTATAGGAAACGAAGATCTAATCTCGACAGTCTTCGAAGAACGCTATCTGATGATTAGTAAAGCCATCAAGGCAAAATATCCTAATATAGAAATTATCGGTACCGTAGGACCATTCCATTTCCCTTCTTCAGATTATCAGGAGGGATGGAAAATAGCAAAACGAGAAAAGATGAATGGTAAGAATCTTTTCACAGCGGTAGATGAACACTATTATGAATCACCGGGATGGTTTGTCAATCACCAAGATTATTATGATGACTATAATCGTAATAGTCCTAAAGTATATCTTGGCGAATATGCATCGCGAGGAGAGAATGCTGTAGATAATGCACTGGCAGAGGCGTTATATCTCTGTAACATCGAGCGTAATGGAGATGTTGTAGAAATGGCATCGTATGCCCCATTGTTATGTAAAGAATCTCATGGAAACTGGAGCCCAGATATGATATATTTTGATGACAAGCAAGTGAAGACAACTCCAAGTTATGAAGTTCAGAAGGATTTTTCTACTCATAGTGGTGATATTTATATTGATAGTCATCTCTCATTGAATGTTCCGGATAAATTGAAAAAATATGTGGCTGCAAGTGTCGTAAAGGACAGTAAAAGCGGAAATGTGTGGTTGAAAGTTGTTAATGCTTTGCCTGTAGATTTGCAACTTAATGACTATTCGATACCAGCAAGAAGTTTGAAAATCTTTAAATTATGACTTAGAAAATAGTTCTGATGCCATAAATAAAGAAAAATTCCTTAATATAATAAGGTGTACGAATCTTTGAAGAGAAAACTCTCCGATATATAGGCGTAAAAGTCCTGTTATCGGGGAGTTTTTGCTTGGCTTATGTTGTTAAACATAATTTTTTATAAAAAATATTTGGAACGTATTGTTTTTTTTTATTACTTTGCAACATAATAGTAAGTATTATTTAACAAGTACTGAAGAATAGTATTAACATCTTTTTAATAATTAATTTCAGAGAGACATGAAAAAGTTAGTTTTATTGTTCGCAGCTGCTGTATTTGCAGTATCAGCTTCTGCACAGACTGTAGAAGAAAGTAAAACATTCGACAACTTCTACATTGGTATTAATGGTGGTTTAGCTACTAAAACTACAGGTCACGCATGGTTAAAGAATCTTAATCCAAATGCAGGCGTTCGTATTGGTCGTTATTTTACTCCAGTATTGGGTCTTGCAGTTGAGAGTAACGCATATTTTTCAGTAAAGCCTTATGCTCCTACTGGTACTTTTGTACGTTATTTGAACACAAGTTTGTTAGGTACAGTCAATTTGAGCAACTGGTTAGGCGGTTACAAAGGTGAGCCACGTCCTTTCGAGGTAACAGCAGTTGCTGGCCTTGGTTGGGGTCATCTTTTTGGTAACTCTGCAGCTTATCAGGCTGGTACCAACAAAGGTAAGAATAACCTTACTCAGAAGTTGGCACTTGATTTCGCATATAATTTTGGTGGAAACAAGGCATGGCAGGTTTATATCGAGCCTTCTATCAACTATGGTTTGAATGATGCTCAGCAAGCTCAGTATCCAGTAAACAATGTTGGTGATATTGCTTGGAACATCAATAAGAGCTATGTTCAGTTGAACGCAGGTTTGGTATACAAGTTTGGTACATCAAACGGTACTCATAACTTCAAGATTGCTCAGCTTCGCGATCAGGCAGAAATCGATGCTTTGAATTCAAAGATTGATGATCTTCGCAATGAGTTGGCAAAGAAGCCTAAGGAAGTTATCAAGGAAGTTGTTAAGGAAGCTCCAGCTCCACAGGAGGTTAAGGTTGAGAACCTTGTATTCGTAACATTTGCTCAGGGCAAAACTGTTCTTACCAAGGAAGCTAAGAAAGCTCTTGATGCTGTTAAGGCAGGTAAGCACGTTCAGATTGTAGGTACAGCTTCTCCAGAAGGTTCTAAGGAAATTAACGATAAGATTTCTCAGGGTCGTGCAGATGTTGTTGCTAAGTATCTGCAGAGCAAGGGTGTTGTTGTAGATGAAGCTACAGGTAAGGGTGTACAGGGTACTACTTCTAACCGTTTGGCTGTTGTTTATGTAAAGTAATCTAAACGAATACTTCAATCCTAAATATAAATCCCTGATGCATTGCATCGGGGATTTTTTTTATTTAGTTATGATCTTATTCTTGTTTGTATATTATAATATGGTAGAAAAATACCGCGTAAAGTAACAAGTTTATGCAAATTTTTGAAAATATGCACGAATTTGTTGGCTATTACAATAATTATCCGTACCTTTGCGCTTAATATGTATGCGGGGTGTATGATGAGCGATGTGCGATTCGTCATCTTTGTATTTGTACGGATTATATAAGAGGAGATTAATAAATTGACCAATATGAAACATCAGTTGAGAAGTGCAGTTTGTACAGAAGGCCGAAAAATGGCAGGTGCCCGAGCTTTGTGGGTTGCGGCTGGAATGAAGCATGAACAGTTTGGTAAACCAATTATTGCGATTGTCAATAGTTTTACCCAGTTTGTTCCAGGGCATACTCATCTTCACGAAATCGGTCAGATAGTGAAGAAGGAAATAGAGGCTATGGGATGTTATGCAGCAGAATTTAATACAATAGCTATTGATGATGGCATTGCCATGGGACATGATGGTATGTTATATTCTTTGCCTTCACGTGATATTATTGCAGACTCAGTGGAGTATATGGTAAATGCACATAAAGCCGATGCAATGATTTGTATCTCCAATTGTGATAAAGTTACTCCGGGAATGCTGATGGCATCCATGCGACTGAATATCCCTACGATTTTCTGTTCTGGCGGTCCTATGGAAGCTGGACGATGGAAAGGAGAAAATGCCGATTTGATTACAGCAATGATCAATGGTGCGGATAAGACGGTGAGCGATGAAGATATCATAAAGATAGAGCAGTGCGCATGTCCAGGATGCGGAAGTTGCTCTGGTATGTTTACGGCCAATTCGATGAATTCTCTTACCGAGGCTATAGGTTTAAGTCTCCCAGGTAATGGAACGATCCTTGCAACACATAAAAATCGTGTAGAACTCTTTAAAAGAGCTGCGCGACAGATTGTAAAAAATGCTTTCGCATATTATGAAGATGGTGACGAGAGCGTTTTGCCTCGAAATATTGCTACTCGTGATGCTTTCCTTAATGCGATGACACTTGATATTGCTATGGGTGGTAGTACCAATACGATACTTCATTTACTTGCTGTAGCCCAGGAAGGCAATGTCGATTTCAAGATGGAAGACATTGACCAGTTAAGTAGAAAGGTTCCTTGTCTTTGTAAGTTGGCTCCTAATACACAGAAATATAGTGTTCAAGAGTGTAATCGTGCAGGTGGTATTCTAGGAATCCTGAACGAACTCAATAAGGGTGGACTTATCCATGGAGATGTGAAACGAGTAGATGGGAAAACATTAAGTGAGCAGATGAAGAAATACGATATCACAGGTGATTCTTTGGATCCTGATGCAGATCGTATCTATCATTCAGCTCCTGGTCGCAAATTCTCTGTTGTCATGGGAAGTCAGGATGCACAGTGGGAAAGTCTTGATACAGATCGTACCAATGGCTGTATCCGTGATTTAGAGCATGCTTATACAAGAGATGGAGGATTAGCCGTACTCTTTGGAAATATAGCCCAAGATGGCTGTGTTGTTAAAACAGCAGGCGTTGATGAAGTGCTTTGGCATTTTGAGGGTCCTGCTGTAGTATTTGATTCACAGGAAGATGCTTGTAATGGCATTCTTGAAGGGAAAGTTAATTCCGGAGATTGCGTAGTTATTACCCATGAAGGTCCAAAGGGAGGTCCTGGAATGCAAGAAATGCTATATCCTACATCATATATCAAGAGCCGTCATCTAGGTAAAGAGTGTGCTCTGATTACAGATGGACGCTTTTCTGGTGGAACATCAGGATTGAGTATCGGACATATCTCTCCGGAGGCAGCCGCTGGTGGTAATATAGGAAAGATCAAAGATGGTGACATCATCGTCATTGATATTCCAAACCGAACAATCAATGTAAAATTGAGTGATGAAGAATTAAAATCACGTCCTCAACAACCTTTAAAGAGAAAACGTGTCGTCAGCAAAGCATTACGAGCTTATGCTCAGAGTGTTAGCTCGGCAGATAAAGGTGGAGTACGTATCATTGACTAAGTAGACATGGAAAAAGAGATAATAACAGGATCAGAAGCGCTGATGCGCTCATTACAAAGCGAGGGGGTAACAACAATATTTGGTTATCCGGGTGGTGCTATAATGCCAGTATTCGACTCACTATATGGTTACACCAGAGGTGAAAACAAAATGTTTGATCATGTCCTAGTTCGTCATGAACAGGCTGCTGCCCATGCAGCAGAAGGATATGCCCGAGTGAGTGGAGAAGTGGGCGTGGCTTTGGTTACGAGTGGACCTGGTGCTACGAATACGTTGACTGGTGTTGCCGATGCTATGGTAGATAGTATTCCTGTTGTTATTATTGCAGGTCAGGTTGGTGTCGGTGCCCTTGGAACAGATGCTTTCCAAGAAGTTGATTTAGTTGGCGTTGCCCAACCTATTACCAAATGGGCGTATCAGATAAGACGTCCTGAAGATGTGGCATGGGCAGTGAGCCGCGCTTTCTATATCGCAAAGAGCGGTCGACCAGGTCCTGTAGTACTTGATTTTCCTAAGAATGCTCAGACTCATACTTGTGAGTGGAATGGTCCAGTAAAGACTACTGAGGTTCGTTCTTATAATCCATATCCAGAAGTTAAGCAGGATGCTGTGGCCCAGGCTGCAGAACTTATCAATCATGCGAAGAAGCCTTTCGCTTTGGTAGGTCATGGCGTGGAAATCGGTAATGCTCAAAACGAATTGCTCGAGTTTCTGGAGAAAGCTGATATCCCAGCAGGTAGAACCTTGTTAGGTCTTTCTGCATTACCGAGCGATCATCCTTTAAATATGGGTATGTTGGGTATGCATGGTTCTTATGCTACCAATATGCAGACTCAGCAATGCGATGTACTTATCGCTATTGGTATGAGATTTAGTGATCGTATTACCGGTTTACCTTCTACTTATGCTAAGCAAGCCAAGGTCATACACTTGGATATCGATCATGCAGAGATAGATAAAGTTATAAAAACAGATGTTGCTGTTGTTGGCGACTGTAAGCAGTCGTTACCGGCAATAACACGTTTGCTTAAGAAAAATGAACATAAGGAATGGATCGAGTCTTTCACACCTTACTATGAAATGGAGAAGGAAAAAGTGATAGATCCAGATATTCATCCGACAGAGGGACCTTTACTCATGGGTGAAGTCACCAATGCTGTTGCTGATGCTACCGATGGTGAGGCTGTATTAGTGAATGATGTAGGACAGAATCAGATGATATCAAGTAGATATTTTAAGTTCAAGCGTAAACGTTCTATCGTTACAAGTGGAGGATTTGGAACGATGGGCTTTGCTCTTCCTGCAGCTGTAGGTGCATGCTTTGGTGCTCCAGACAGAACGATTTGCTGTTTTATGGGTGATGGTGGATTCCAGATGAGTATACAAGAATTGGGTACCATTATGGAACAGCAGGCACCTGTAAAGATGATACTGTTGAATAACAATTATCTTGGAAACGTTCGTCAGTGGCAAGATTTGATGTTTGAAGGACGTCATTCGTTTACACATATGTTGAATCCTAGGTATCAAGATATCGCTAAGGGTTATAATATTCCTTATGATGTTGTTATCGATCGTAAAGATCTTAAGGACAAAATTGACAAGATGTTGAAAACGAAGGGACCTTATCTCCTCGAGTGTGCTATCAAGGAAGATGAAGATATCGTTCCGATGACACTTCCTGGTAAGAGTGTTGATGATATGGAACTGGTCTTGGATTATTAAAAGAGTGTTGATATGGAAAATAAGAAATTATATACATTACTGGTTTACTCGGAAAATATCGCTGGTATCCTAAATCAAATTACAGCTGTCTTTACTCGTAGACAGGTGAACATCGAGAGTTTGAATGTATCTGCCAGTAGTATTAATGGTATACACAAATATACCATAACGGTATGGAGTGATGAAGAGCAAATCAATAAGATTAATAAGGCTATAGAGAAGAAGATTGATGTTGTAAAAAGTAGTTATTACACAGATGATGAACTTTTCATTCATGAGGTAGCCCTTTTTAAAATATCGACTCCTAAACTGTTGGATAATCCTGAGATTTCTCGTACGATTCGTAGACATGATGCTAGAATGATGGAAGTAAATCCAACCTATAGTACGGTGCTCCTTGCTGGTTTGACAGAAGACATCGCAGATTTATTTCATCGATTGCAAGAATTTGATTGTATGTTACAATACACTCGGAGTGGAAGAATTGCAGTAACACGTAGTTTTGAGGAACCTGTGAGTGAGTTGTTGAACGAAAAGTAATACATATAATAATAGGTATAAAAAAAATAGTAATATAATAAATATAATATGTGCGAGCTATTATCAAAAATTGGACGATACGATTTTTTGTCAGAACCATTCCATTGTGATTTCTCTCATCATCTGATGATGGGGTATCTAGGAAATCTAATGCTTAATGCTGCAGATTTTCATAGTAACGATCGCGGATATGGAATAAGTTATTTGAATCCTATACATAAGACTTGGGTTCTTAGTCGATTGGCAATAGAAATGGAAGATATGCCATCGGCTTACGATAAGTTCAGTATTGAAACTTGGGTAGAAGGGACCATGAAATTCTTTACAAGTAGAAATTTCAAAGTCGTAAGTAGAGATAATACAAAAGTCTATGGCTATGGTCGTAGTGTTTGGGCAATGATAGATACAGATACGCGACAGCCTACAGATATATTGGCTATTCATGATGGACTTATCGAGAAATACATAGAAAAAGATAAGGAATGTCCGATTGCCAAAAGTTCCAGAGTGAAATTGGATGGAGATGTGAAACTTGTCCGTACTATTGATACCTATTATAATGATGTTGATGTGAATGGTCATATAAATAGTATTAAATATCTGGAGCACGTCCTAGATCTTTTCGATTTGGATTTCTATCGATGTCATCAATTAAAAAGGGTAGAAATAGCTTATGTCGCAGAAAGTCATCAAGGTGATAAGTTGAACATCTATTTGCAAGAAAATAATAATGAATATTCAATTAGAATAACAAAAAGCAACGAAAAAAATGATACGGAACAAGAAGTTGTAAGAATGTTGCTCAAATTCGTAAAAAAGTGATAGAAAATTTTGTTGTTTAGTTAGAAATTATTATATTTGCACTTAGAAATTGTGAGCGAACACAATTGAATAAATATAACGTTAGAACCGCGATCATCGATGATCGCAATTAAAGAATTTGTAATATGGCACAAATGAATTTTGGTGGCGTAATTGAAACAGTTGTCACCAGCAAAGAGTTCTCATTAGAGAAAGCACGTGAAGTTCTGAAAAATGAAACGATTGCAGTCATTGGCTATGGTATTCAGGGTCCAGGTCAGGCTTGTAACCTTCGAGATAATGGGTTCAACGTGATTGTGGGTCAGCGACAGGGTAAGACTTTTGAAAAAGCTGTTGCTGATGGTTGGGTCCCAGGAAAGACTTTATTTTCCATTGAAGAAGCTGTTCAAAAAGGTACTATTATTTGTATGTTGCTTTCTGATGCAGGTCAAATAGCAGTATGGCCACAGATTAAGAAGTATCTTACTGCAGGTAAGACATTATATTATTCTCATGGTTTCGCTATTAACTGGCAAGATCGTACTGGTGTAGTACCTCCAAAGGATATTGATGTAATCATGGTTGCTCCTAAGGGCTCTGGTACATCACTTCGTACAATGTTCCAGGAAGGTCGTGGATTGAATTGCTCATACGCAGTTTATCAGGATGCTTCAGGAAATGCAGAAAACAAAACTATTGCATTCGGTATTGGTATTGGTGCAGGTTATTTGTTCAAGACTACTTTCCAGCGTGAGGCAACATCAGACTTGACTGGTGAGCGTGGCTCATTGATGGGTGCTATCGAGGGCTTGTTGGAAGCTCAGTATGAAGTACTTCGTGAGCATGGACATTCTCCATCGGAGGCATTTAATGAAACTGTTGAGGAGTTGACTCAGAGTTTGATGCCTCTATTTGGTGAAAAGGGTATGGATTGGATGTATGCAAACTGTTCTACAACAGCACAGCGTGGTGCTCTTGATTGGGCTCCTCGTTTCCGTGAGGCTATCAAGCCTGTAATGGAATGGTTGTACTTATCAGTTAAGACTGGTAATGAAGCACAGATTTCAATTGATAAAAACTCTGAAGCTGATTATCGTGTTAAACTTAATGCAGAACTTAAAGCTATGCATGATATGGAAATGTGGCGTGCAGGTGAAACTGTTCGTAAGCTTCGTCCAGAGTATGATGGTGAAGACTAATTTTTTTCTCGTACATAATGTTTGGGGGGATGGTTCTCGTGAGAGAGTCATCCTCATTTTTTATGTATAATTTAATGAATGAGGATGACTTGAGAACCCTCAATGGCTATGATGTTTTCATCGACAAGTTGTTGTAGTGCATTATCGATAATATCTCTAGGTAGTTCTATTGATTCAATATCCTTTAAGGTGACTTCCTTATGGTTTAAAAGTTCCATGATCTTATTTCTTCCTGTTGTAAGACGATCTTCTTGGACATTTTCGGACACGTTTGACAAGCAGACATCACATTTTTTGCAGTCTTCATCATTTTCTTCGCCAAAATATCGTAATAATTGTCTGGAGCGACAAACATGATCATTCTTTGCATATGCTTCTATACTTCGGATTCGTCGGATATACTGTTCCTTACGTTCTTCATATACCTCATGAGATATAAAAATGTTGCTTCCGTCCTCTCTCCTTTGAAGATAAGTGATATATGGTATTTTCTTACGAGGGATAAAGTCTATTATCTTTCTATTTGAGAGGCTCTTTAGAATAAGATATAATTGTTGCTTATCAATTCCTGCTTGCATAGCAATCATACTTTCATCGATATAAGCATAGTCTGTGAATAAACCTCCGTATAGGCGTAGTAGGGTAGTAATTACGTTCTCCTCGTCAGGATTCGTTGTTCTGAGACAATATAAGTCTTCTCTTGTTAGTTTGAACATGACACGAGCATTGTCATCAGGATCACTTTCGTAATGAATATACCCCGAGCGTTCTAAAATCCTTAGAGCTGAGTCTACAGGAATTGGAAAATATTTATAAGTGAAACAGAACTTTTCTATGTTAAACTCAAATGTTCTTCCTTTTCCGCTTCCTATACCGATCTGATAAAAATAGGCAAGATGTTCGTAGACATCAGCAATATATTCTTTGGTAGGAAAAGAATCGATGATTCTTTTTTCTAGTTTACGTTTATCTCCATCATTGTAGAGTAATACAGAGTATGCCTTTTCGCCGTCACGTCCTGCACGACCCGCTTCTTGGAAATAAGCCTCCAAAGAATCTGGACAATCTATATGTATGACAACCCGTACGTTCGGTTTGTCGATACCCATACCAAAGGCATTGGTAGCGACCATGGTACGTACTTCATCGTGTTGCCATTTGTCTTGCCGTTCATCCTTTGTTACAGAATCTAGCCCTGCATGATAGAAGGTTGCAGATATTCCAGAGTCATTTAGTGCATTTGATATTTCCTTGCATCTTTTTCTAGAACGCACATATACAATAGATGAGCCAGGAACAGAGCGTAAAATATGAACCAATTCTTGGAATTTATCCGAACTGTTGCGAACAACGTAGGCTAGGTTCTTCCGGTAGAAACTCATCTTGAAGACATTCTTTTCCTTAAAACCTAATCGGTCTTGTATGTCTTCTACAACATCTGGAGTAGCTGTTGCTGTCAGAGCTAATATCGGTGCATCAGGCTTGAGCTTTCTAATATCAGAGATGCTTAAGTAAGATGGTCGAAAATCATATCCCCATTGAGAAATGCAATGAGCTTCATCAACAGTGATGAAGCTAACCTTCATGTGGGAGAACTTCTTCTGAAATAATTCCGAAGATAGTCGCTCTGGTGATACATAGAGTATTTTGACGCCACCAAAGATGCAATTTTCCAGTACCTGTACTATTTCTTGTCTGGTACGTCCTGAGTATATCGCATCAGCTTGTATTCCCCTTTCACATAGATGTGCAACTTGATCTTTCATTAATGCGATTAGAGGAGTGATGACGATGCAGACTCCCTCCTTGACAAGTGCAGGAACCTGGAAAGTGATAGATTTACCTCCACCTGTAGGCATAAGTCCAAGCGTATCCCGTCCTTCGCCTATAGATTCTATGATATTCCTTTGAATTCCGCGAAAGTCGGGATAGCCCCAGTATTGCTGTAATACCTTTAGATATTTATCAGCCATAAGATTTATAGTTCTTGTTGTTCGTTCGGACGGATATCCTCGATTTGCAATTGTGCTTGGTTATGCTTGAAGACATTATCTTCTATCGTGTATGCAATATCAAAGGAACGTTTACTTTTGATATATCTTGCACTTGCACTTTGTCCGAAAGCTATACCATTTACAATATTGCTAGATTTAGAATCAACAAGTTCTAATTTGATATGTTCTTGTTCTCGTCCAACAACTTTGCTGGTACCATAATCGTAGACACCTATAGAGCAGAAAACAGGTTTCTGATTACCAGGACCAAATGGAGCAAACTTTTTCAGATCGTTATGTAACTTTTTGGTAATATCTTTAAAGTCTATTACGGCATCGATATCAAGTGTTGCTTCTGTTTGTTCAGGTTCGATATGTTCCTCCACATATTTTTGGAATCTTTCCCTGAATTCATGGATGTTCTCCCATTTAAGTGTCAGACCAGCTGCATAGGTATGTCCTCCGAAATTGATAAGTAAATCTCGGCAACTCTTGATAGCAGAGTAAACATCAAATCCTGTTACGCTGCGTGCAGATCCTGTGGCCAGTTCTCCATCTCGGGTAATAACTACAGTTGGTCGGAAGTATATTTCTGTTAATCGTGATGCGACGATGCCAATTACACCTTTCTTCCATCCTTCGTCATATAGTACAATGGAAGAACGATGAGCTTGTGAGTCTAATCTACTGACAATTTGATTGGCCTCTTCTGTCATCTGTTTATCAATATCCTTCCGTTGTTCGTTGTACTCATTGATATGCTTTCCCATTCTCAGAGCAGAACTAAAATCTTTCTCTACAAGCAAATCGACACTTTCTTTTCCATTTTCCATGCGTCCGGAAGCATTGATGCGAGGACCAATCTTAAAAACGATGTCACTCATGGAAATTTCCCTTCCATTAAGTCCACAGATATCGATAATGGCTTTTAATCCTACGGAAGGATTTTGATTGAGTTGTTTGAGTCCATGGAAAGCGAGTATACGGTTCTCGTCCTCTACAGGTACGATATCGGCTGCTATTGCTACTGCACAGAAGTCGAGTAGTGGGATAAGACGCGAAAAAGGGATGCCATTGTTCTTAGCGAATCCCTGCATGAATTTAAATCCTACACCGCATCCGCAAAGATGCTTGAAGGGAAATGTGTCATCAGGGCGCTTTGGATTAAGAATAGCCACAGCGTCCGGCATGATTTCATCTGGAACATGATGGTCGCAGATGATAAAGTCTATTCCTAAACTCTTAGCATATGCTATCTCATCGATAGCTTTGATGCCACAGTCTAGAATTATGATTAGTTTTACACCTTTTTCTTTTGCATAGTCTATACCTTTTCTACTCACACCATATCCCTCATCATAACGGTCCGGGATATAATATTCGATGTTAGAATAGAATTGTTGCAGAAACTTATATACGAGGGCAACGGCTGTACACCCATCAACATCGTAGTCTCCATATACCATAATACGTTCTTTGCGTCCCATAGCATCATTGAGGCGGTCAACGGCGATGTCCATATCCTTCATCAAAAAGGGATTGATGAGGTCTGCTAATTGTGGGCGGAAAAATCTTTTTGCAGCCGATTCTGTAGTAATTCCGCGTTTAATCAGAAGTTGTGCCAAGATAGGACTGATACCTAACTTGGTACCTAATTCTTTGGCTTGTACATCTTGCTCAGATGAAGGTGTTGAGTACTTCCATTTAAAATGCATTTTAGAATTTTTTTATTTCTGCGTGTAAAGGTAACAAAAAAAGCGCAAAACTACGAAAGTTTTGCGCTTTTTTATATGCCGATTATGGATTAGAGTCCAAGTTTTTTGCGAATGTCCTTTGGTACAGCATTCTTATTTACCATGAAGTCCATAGTCTTGTAAGCTACGAAGTTCTTGGTCATATACCAAACACCTTTGTAGTCACCGCTTTCACCCCATGAGTTCTTTACCATATAGTATTCGCGACCATTCTGATCTTTAGCGATACCATAGATGTGCATACCATGGTCGTCGGTTGTTTCCCAATTATCGAATGCATCCTGACGCATCTGCTGTGTAGGAGTGATTTCAGGAGCATTTACACCAAGAGAATCAAGTTTCTCCTTTTTAGCAGTCTTAGAGAGTTTGAACCAGTGGTCCATATCTGTACCAGCCATAGAGCGAACTTTCTTCTGGTCGTATGCGATACCAAGACCTGTACGGGTGAAACCATCCTCTGTTACGTCACCACCCCAAGCTACAGTATAACCGTTCATGATGGCATTGTCGATAATTTTGCAAAGATCCTCCATAGGAACATTGTAACTCAAAGGCCAGCGCCAGTTATCCTGTACTTCTACAGCAAACTGAGACCAGAATGGATGGTGTGTATATGAAGTGAAACTTACATAATCATTCCAATCAAGTCCTAGACTTGCAGCGAAACTCTTTGGAGTGTACTGTTTGCCCTGATAGGTAAACTTCTCTGGGCATTTGCCAAGATATGCATCAAGGATTCCCTGAAGACCTGTTTTCCATGCCGGAGACAGTTTACTCTGCTTGCTTTTTGCTACGCTCTCAACGTATGGAGTAAGTACAGAGAAGAACTCTGAGAAGTTTGCAAGAGAGTCACCATAAAGAGTACCTGGTAATGGCATGGCATTCTCTGGAATGATACCATAGTGCTGAATACAGTACAATGGATCATAGCTAGAACCACCTTCAGAGAAACTTACATCACCATGCATACGGACTGCCATGATAGCGCGGTCGAGATATGTCTTGTTGGCAACAAACATTTCGCAAAGGTCATATGTCTTACCTGTCTTTTTCAGAATTTCACTCTCAAAGAAACTTAAGGTAGAATAATCCCAGCAGGTACCACTTCTATTCTGGTCTTTAATACTTGTGATAGGGTTCTCCTTGATCACAGTAAAAACTGGTTTATTCTTGTTCACTGAGTCCTTTACAGCTTTTGCGCTGACCCCAGTAGCACATAATGCCATAAGGGCGATGGCTAATACTTTTCTCATAAATAAAATCTCTATTTTCTTTATATTATTAATATTAATTATTGCTCATGAAATCCTCAACATCCTGTGGATGATAAGGTATTCTGTCTTTACCGATGAATCGACATCCGTCTTTTGTGATTAATACATCATCTTCGATACGTATACCACCAAAATCTTTGTATTTTTCTAGTTCGTCGAAATTAAGGAAGTCTGCACAATGCTTCTTGGTTCTCCATTCATCGATAAGTGCTGGAATAAAATATATACCAGGTTCGTCTGTTACGACAAAACCTTCTTGTAAGCGGCGCCCCATACGTAGGCAGTTGGTGCCGAATTGCTCGAGGTTAGGACGTACCTCCTCGTCAAAGCCGACATTGATCTGATCGAGGTTTTCCATATCGTGTACATCCATACCCATCATATGTCCAAGTCCATGTGGCAAGAACATGGCATGTGCACCAGCGTTTACAGCCTCTTCGGTGTCACCTTTTGCAAGTCCAAGTTCCTTCATTCGGTTGAAGATATTGCGACAGATAGCGAAATGAACGTCTGCATATTTTACGCCTGGTTTAGCAAGTTGCAGAGTCATGTCGTGACATTCTTCTACTACCTTATATATGTCTAATTGTTTCTGTGTGAACTTTCCATTTACGGGATAGGTTCGGGTGTTGTCCGAGCAGTAATTGTTTACGGTCTCCGCACCAGCGTCACAGAGAGCCAGTCTCCCGCTTTCCAATACGTTGAGGCTCGGATTGCCGTGCATGATTTCGCCATGTTGAGAGAATATTGTAGGGAAACTTACCATGGCTCCATACGAATTAGCGATGCCGTCAACTTGTCCTCCTACGAATTTCTCGGTTACTCCAGGCTTAGTTAGTCTCATGGCAGTGGTATGCATCTTGTATCCGATAACGGCAGCGCGTTCCAGTTCCTCGATTTCCTCTGCGGTCTTGGTAGAACGCATCTTTACTACAGCTTGGATAAGAGGCATACTAGCTTCTAACTTTTGCTGGTTTGGATGTATGCCCAAAAGATCAAAAATCTGTAACTTGATATCATAGCGATAAGGTGGCAGAAAATGAATCTTTCGTTTCTTGCTCATTGCATCATTGCAGATAGCCTTAAGGGTTTTCATTGGAGCAGAATCCTCTACACCAACTTCTGCGGCTAGATCTTTTACGCAATTTACACTACCATACCATACAATATCTTCGATATCGATGTCGTCACCAATTAGAGTTTCCGTGTTATTATCAACATCAATGACGCCAACAAGTCCGTCACGATTCTGTCCAAAGAAATACAGGAAAGTACTATCCTGACGGAATGGGTAATAACCATTGTTTGGGAAATTGCAAGGTGACTCATTATTGCCAAATATAAGGATAACGCCACTACCGATAAGTTTTTTCAACTCATTACGGCGCTGTACATAAGTTTCTTTTTTAAACATAATTCCTCTTTTAGATGAAATTCGGTTGCAAAGTTACACAAATTCTATTAAAAATGTATTATATTTGCAACTAAAATATAGAAACCTCTTTAAATTTATAAAAGTTTAAGAGTCGAGTGTTAATAAAAGCGTGATGAAAGGATAGTTATGAAAATAGATATAAAGACTGGATTGGTTTTAGAAGGAGGGGGAATGCGAGGTGTGTTTACATCTGGTGTACTTGATGCCTTTATGAAGAATAATTTATATTTTCATTATGTTGTTGCAGTATCCGCCGGAGCCTGTAATGGAATGTCGTATATGAGCCGTCAGCCTCGTCGTGCTCGTATTTCTAATATTGATTATCTTGCGCGCTATGATTATATAGGTCTTCGTCATCTAGTAACACAAGGTTGTATATTCGATCAGAAACTTCTTTATGAGCAGTTTCCTAAAGAGCTCTTGCCATTTGATTTCCAAGAATTTTGGAAGCATGCCCATGAATTTGAAGTCGTAGCTACCAATTGCAATACGGGAAAGGCTGAGTATCTCCATGAATATGGTGACATTCAGCGATCGTTGGATATGGTGAAAGCATCATCAAGTTTACCTTATGTTAGTAAGATAACAATGGTTGATGGCAAGCCGATGCTTGATGGGGGAATTGTTGATAGTATTCCAATCAATCGCGCTATGGAGACCGGTCACTCTCGTAATGTCGTCATTCTTACACGCAACAAGGGGTGGCGTGATATGGGCAAAGACCGTAAAGTACCAAACTTTATCTATAAAAAGTATCCTCGTCTTCGTGTAGCTTTGAGTCATAGACATGAGTCGTATAACAAGCAACTTCAACAGATCGAGGAATTAGAAGCCTCAGGTCAAATCGTCTGTATCCGACCAAAGCGTCTGTTAGAGGTAGAACGAATGACTCGTGATACAGAGAAGTTGGAGCGATTGTATGAAGAAGGATTCGCTTTGGGAGAAGACTTCTGCCGCCAATTGAATTCTGAAAATTAATTCTCAAGGTTTACGTTGACCGGAGAATTAAAATACTTATTGGTAGATACCGGTATAGATGTTGTTCCATACATCGCCTTATAAGTACGGAAGTAGCAATCAAAGTATCTTATACCATTCGTATTAGGGGCAGACTCGTATTGTTCCCAAGTAATAAATCTATTATAGAAATAAGAGTGCTTTCTACTATCTACGATGACAGGCATCTCTATGAATCCAGGGGCTTGAGTATCTGGATAGAGAGAGTTGTTGTCCGCATTCTCAATATGAAATTCCAAAGGAAAACGAGCTTTGGTGAGGTCTGCAGGAATACCAATAGTAATTTTCACAGGCTGATCGACGCGAGCATCTCCTGATTTGGAGATTTCTACAGAATAATCCATTTTCTTGCGATAATAGATTTTACAAGTACGATACAGATTACCACTATTATAGATAGAGACAGTCTGTATTTGTTGTGTTTGTGGTACAGCTGTTGGTGTAATTGTAATCGTACGATATCCATCAGCATCGTTTGTGTCGCTTAGTGTAGCACTTTCTATTACTGTACCTTTACCTTTGGTATTTCTATCTAGACCAACAATTGTAACATAATAGTTTGGATTGTCGGTATTTGTCAATTCACTTTTACGCTTATTGCAGATGATTATAGGGGTAGAAGTCTTGTCTGCGATATTCTTGTATTTTAATTGGAAAGGCGTAGCATCATTGATCATGATATCCGTTGAAGAGATAAAGAGTCTCATGTTTTCAGAAGCGATATTGTTCAGATCCTCCGCTTCCGTACTACCCTGGAAGTTGTTCATTGGAGGTGATACCAATGCATCTTGTAATGTTTTCGATCCTTCTCCAGACACTTGTGTAACGTTTAGATTAAAACGGAAGTTCCTGATCACATTATAGTATATCATAGTTCTATAAGTATCATCTCCTTCCTCTCTTTCCTCAGGATAACATAATGCAGCCTTATAATAGGTGTCGGGACCTCCATTATAACTAGCTTTCAGAATAATGAATGGGTTGCCGGCATCTTCACGATATGTTGCTTCATAGATATACGTAGGCTCATTAGGAACTTTCCATGCGATATTGTCTATATCATACGGTTCATATTCCCGATTTTCAGGTTCATAGCCATAATACTTATCATCATAAAGCTCTTTATAAGTCCTAGTGTTCCCATTATTGTCTATATAGTTTGCAAATCGATTGGCAATAGGGTCACTAGGGTCAGCATTTGAGTTGACATTATAAGGTGCGACAGTTCCATATTTAGGTTGATTGAAAACATAATATCCATTGATTTTGAATTTACTGTCAGGAATATTTGCTGTATCCTTAGAAATCGTGATCTTAGCGAAATTACGAATCATGGAAATATTCTGAAAATGGTTTCGTGTTTCCTGTGTAGGAGTATTCGAGTTTTGCTCAGGAATAATACCATCCCTAAGTTCTATGCGTTGCCAGTAGGCGTCAACATGATTGCTGACGGTAAGTTTGCGCATCAAATGCGATTCATCGATGATATCAAGACTAGAGCATGGATAGTTGGCCAGTAAGTGCACGATACGAGGAGAGTGAGATTCGTGCAGAGTGACATAAAAAGAAATGAGACTGTTTGCCCCCATGGGACTAAAATGTTTTTGAGGGTTAGCTTCTGTTCCCGGATGGCATTCTTCGATCTCAGAAAGCAGTCCATTTTCATCAAAGATGAGAGCATATAGTGACGTAATCTCCGTACTCTCGCCACAAACCCTTGACAACATTCCAGTTTTTGGAATTCTGAATGATGCATTGATGACAACAGGAATACCGTTCTGAGAACCGTCAGAACCTGTCAGCATTTCAGATTCACTACATGCGGTAAGCAGTAGCGCAAATAAGGTATATATGTAAAATTTAATCTTTGTCATTACAATGTAGGTTTTGGTTCATAAATGGATGGCGTATTACTTTTACTGTTACCCCAATACCATGTATCATATACACAGCGCAGATATGCTCTGTTTGTACCTATCTCATTTTGTGTGTAGAGAGCCCCGTTGTAGAAGATTCTACCACTTGCAGTCCAGTAATAAACGTTATTGATAAACAATCTTGCGATCTTGTTCTGTTGTTGTAATGTATATACGAACATAATTTCGGCCTCAGTAGGCAAGCGCCATCTGCCGGCACAATAGCCACTTTCCTGATAAGTGGCAGCTCGTTTGGTGGCATCTGTAAAAGATAGAATACCTCTACCACACAGACCAAACGCAGAACTAATCTTAAAGGATGGAGAGATGATGCTCCTACAGCTTTCATCGCTTGATGCAATCTTTATCTTGTCCGCGTCTTCCCAGTCTTTATAGACATAATAATATGCTTTGTATTTATATAGACTTATAAGGTATGGTTTGAGGTCGTTCGTCCCCCATCCAGCGTTTACTCTCGGATCACCAATCTTATATGTGTAGTAAGACCTTCCGTCATAATAAGTGCAATTATTTCTGTTGAATGAAGTCACGAAGATGTTGGTGATTGCATTCTGTAAGTCGGAAGGATAGGAGAGCATCAGCCATCCGTAAGGTGTATTGATGTAATAGCCAGAAGTCCACTCATATGAGTATGAATTCTGAGTACTATTATTGTTGCTTTCATATGTAGCACTATGATACGTGTTAGGAACATCATAGTTAGGAATACCCCAGTTGGATCCATCTTCTGCATAAGCAAAGAAACCATCTACGAAAGCATTACCTCCAGGTTCACTGGTCATATAGATAGGCGGATATTGTACGATATTCACACTTTCACTTAATCCATCGTTGTTTGTGATTTGTATCGTAATTTTCTGCATCACGTATGTACCCGTCTGATCATGTATGAAGGTGATTTTACCGGATCCATTATCTGTAATCTTATAGCTGGAAGGAACTTGGTTTCCTTCTAAAATTGTTTCTGTGGTATAACCACTATTGTCATAACTGGTATATTCTACTCTTGAAACTCTAGTGTTTGCCATGTCAAGTGCAGAACTACTAGAATAACTAATTTCTGCATTGTTATTATTCTTTAGGTCGATACTTGTTGGTGAGACAACCAAATATTGATATCTCATAAGTACACCATCTGCATCCTTGTTGTTTTGGGAACCTGTACCCACATCCACAGTTCCCCAAGGTTGGATGATGAATGAAGCCGGAGACATATCAACAGGTTCTCCTTTGTTGGAACTTCCCAGACTATTTACATTAAGGAATATCTTGTAATAATGGTTACTTTCTACTTTTCTCTTGATATTATTCACACTGAGCTGATAGTAAGAAAGTCGGGTAGTCTTGGTCGTGGTATTATACCAAGGTACACAGAGTATCAAGGTCATTTCGTGCGAATCTATTCCATTCCATGCTGAAGGATAAGTGTATAGAGGTGAACTCGCATAAGAATAAGACGTTTCGTCAGAAGAATTTCTTTTATATTCTCCTTGTACGAAGTCTACTTCCTGTGAGAAAAAATCTTTGTCATCTGCTGCATATCCACCACCGAGCAGCGTCTTGTTTACGCCATTGTTCAACACCAATTTAAGTTCACTGTTCTCTAAATCAGGTTTCCATTTTGTAATCACAAGATTCTCCTCAGTTTGTACTTCCTCGGATATGTTCAGATAAAGTCTTATTTTTGCAGCCTCTCTTTGCAGATTGACGTCTCCTATTGCAACTTCATCAGTCAATGTGACATCCCCCTGACCTACCATTACGAAACTAGTAGGTTTGCCGGTGTCGAATGCCGTCTGTGTAGTAGTTTGCTTAATTTCACGGATTGTTTTTCCGCTACCAAAGTTTGCCGTAGGATTGACGACGACGAAGACTTTACCCAGACCATTGTCCTTGTCGCCGAAAATATCGTATCGGTTTTGTACTGATAATCGAACACTGACGGTATAGCTATGAGTGGTACTATCATAGTTTGTGGTAACACCATTTACGGTATATCTAGCTTGTGTATCTTCATCATCCTCATTTCTGTAGAAGAATAGAGTCGCTGTTTTTATTGCATTTTCTTGCCCTTCTATATCCTCATTCTCTGTTCCCGCACGAGTAGTGATAACAGGCTTCGGAATAGAAAGTCTAAGGGTCACATATCCCTTCTCACCTTCCATCTCGTTTTCTATTATCTCAGAACAACTGCTCAAGCACAACAGCATGAGTAGTGGTAATAAAAAGATATATAATATTTCCTTTATCATTCGTTTACCTCCTGAATAAGTGTCCACTCATTATAATTATAGGTATTAGGTACAAGACTTCGTATGATGCTTGTTTTGCCATCCTGAGTGATTGCATAGATACGGAGTAATGCTCTGTTCTCGATAGTCGTGAGAACATTTTTAGCTTTTATATGTATAATGGCTTCCTCTCCGATAGGTCCTTCGAGTGTTGCTACCTCTTTACCTTCATTGTCGACGAATGTAAAAGCATTCTCGTTACCCTTCAGCGTAATCAAACTTGCCATCCATTTGCTACCTTTCGGCAAACTGATATGGAATTTGAGTTTCACATCTCTCGGACCTGTGTAGCAATAGCCCTTTTCATAATCTACTCTGACGTCAGAGGAGAGATCTAAGAATTTGATCGTACCACCTTCTGCAATATTAATGGTATTATCCGAAGTAATCTCTTGTTCTTCAACCTCCCAAGGCATAGGCTTTAGTGTAATTGTTGCGTATTTGGCGTCAAAGTTGAAGAGTAGATTATACTTCTTACCTCCAATGATATTACTATTACATTCAGAAGTTACCGTCTCCTCATTTCCGAGCTCCCATTCGACATCTGGATTATCCGCATTGATACAACTGAAGTCCTCATAATATCCCCAAAAGTTTTTGTTAGCACGGAATGTATATGTCGTCTTCTTGAAGAGTCTTACATAAGTTACCTTTACCTGCATATTGTTCTCAGCAGCAACCTCGCGTGGGATAATCGTGAAATATTTATTGTTTTCCAAGATTTCCTGCGTCTTGTCAGTAATTCCATCAGGTTGATTGTCGAGCCCAATATCATCATGATATTTTAAGATACTATTGATATCTGTATCGAAGTTGTAAGAGAAGTTACCCCATCGATTTTCCCATACAGGAGTATATGCCTCAGTATTATTTAGTAATAAAGTTCCTGTTTCGTAGCAGTTGCTTACAGTAACGTTCCTGATGAGCATTTTTGCCGTCGTAGTTTCAGTAACGGTATATTCCTTGTAAGAAGTATACCACGATTGGTTGACCTCCCTAATCTCACTCTGTTCACTCTTCGTGTCCCATGTTCCGGAGGCCGAGATTCCAAGTGAAATTTTTGCTAATGCATGATTAAACTGCAGGTGTACAGTTTTGTCTTTAGGCATTGTCTCGTTGGTATATGGCATACCATTTGTGCGTGTCGCCCAAAGAATATCCTCCTGTCCGCCTGGAATGTCTCCATTCTTATAAGTAAGGGTAGGAAGTCCTGTCGTAACGTCATTTCCTAAGATGATTCTCATTTCGGAGTCCTTGCCAGGAAAAGGTTTACAGTCAGAGTTATATGCGAGAGCGAAGAACGATAGCTTGTTTTCTCCAGTAGGCCAATAGCGCTTCGTTCCATAGCTCCATGCGTTGTCAGAAGCAATCCATTGGGTAGGTAAATTATCCATGATAGTCTGCACACCATCTTCAGACTTTGTCGATTTAAAATCGTCAGTACCAGTATAATAGCACCATAATCTGAATCCTTTATCCTTTAGATCGTCATCATTATTGATTGAAAAGTATTCAGCGGAACGTGTATTATGATTCTCAGCCGAGAAAAGGACCGCATGATCTGAAAATACAGGACTCGTCTGAGTCGGTTCTGAGTCAGTACAAGCAGCAACCATAATGATACACATTATGGGCAACATTGTTGATATTTGCTGATATGGACTAATCTTTACCATTAATTATTGAAGTTTTCGTCGTAATTAATTGTTTCCTCTAACCAGTTTGTCGTTGTGGCATCTATTTTGATCTCGTTGAGGCCTACGACAAAGGTATAAGTGTATCTCATGCCGGGTTTCCATTCTGTGATACCCGCCTTATTCAAGTCAATCTCCGTTGTATTATTATCATAATGATATAACTCAGTAGTATGATCATCGGCAAAGAATTTTAAATCGTATCCAATACGGATAACGGCGTGTGAAGTGACAGTTTGGGGGATGAGCAGTAACACATCATTGTTACTGGTTGTAGTATCCTCATGGGCATTGTCAACAGGGTGAGCCTCATATCTCCATGTGGTATAGTTACCGGTACTGTAACTTCTGTCCTGCCATTTTACCACCTGAGCATGAGGATTGGTACAATCCATATATACATTACCAGTATTGTACACACCCTTTATCTTCCAGTTTCTCCCCGTGAGTTTTACATTTTCGTTTTTATACTCGTCAGAAAGCTTTATCTTGACAACAATCTGACATAGTGTATGATTCAATTTCAGAACCAAGGGATGAGTAGCATCAGATCTTGTTCTATCGTTGAGCACATCGCTCAATAAGAGGTCGATTTGCTCAGCGGAGTTATTTTTGACTCTAAAGTTGAGAGCAGGCTTAAAGTTGTTAAGTCCTCCTTCGATGATACTGATACCGTGGTTATCCTTTTCGCTTGCAAAAGGATAATATCCAGAGAATGTGATTTTCTGATTATCATCGTCTGGCCAATATCTAGTAGGATTATAGCTTAGACTTACGCCATTTTGACCGACCGAAGCCATGACTTTCATCTCCTGATCGTTCATAAAGTTGGGTTCAATACTAGATTTTGCTTCCGACCAAGTCTTTTTATTGGTATAATATGCGAATACGCCCAAGCTAGAGCCCGCAGGAAGAGTTTTTCTTTCAGTTCCGTCGATGTAATAATCTGTGTTGGCTCTAGACTGGGTTGTATTGCGTGCAGAGTAGATTTGAAAAGACATAGGTATCCGCATGGCATCTTCAGAAGAAGGTGTCAAGGATTCAGGGGTTTCTCCAGAACAACCATAGAGTAAGGTCGTCAGCAAGAGAAATCCCCAAATGTTTATGATACTTGATCTGTTCATATCAAATACTCTAAACACTAAGAATATAATGTTGTATTATCCTGTCTTTAGCGAATTAATTCAATGTTCCGTTTACTATTGGGAGGTCTACTGTCTGTTCAATAGTTCCTTCGTCAGTATTATCGAAATTTTCAACCTCAGCTTGGAATTGTACTGAGTTCAAACCGATGTTCAAAACCAAGTTGTATTTCTTGTTCTGCTCAAATGGAGTAGGGAACTGAATCTCGTTTGTTACAGTCTGAGCTACATTAGTAACACCCTTAGGAAGTTTAGCATCCTTGGTTCTTACCCAATATATTACGGTAACCTTGAATTTAGGCTGTGTACCAGGAAGGAAATATAATACTGGAGTAGAAACTTTAGAATTAAGAATACTTGTTGCAGTAGTAGTCAAACCCTTACCATCCAGAGCAGTTGGCTTAGCCTTAAGATCAATGTTTGCCTTTGCATCTTCTTTTGCAGCATCTGTAAAGAAAGTATTTTCAAGTTCTACCTTGAAAGCTGCAGGAGCTGTTGCCTCATCATTAACAAAAGTACCCGTGTGGAGGTCGAGTTTACCGCTTGTAGCAATATTATCATCAGAATTCTCAACAATAATCTTCTCGATAGTAACGATAGGATCATTCAATCCTGCGAGTTCCTCTTTAGAGATCTTAGCCTTTACGTCCCCCATGAATTTAGAAACGATATGCTTGAAGTTGAATGATACACGATTTCCGTTAGTCATTCTACTCTGATCTATTGCATCTGCCCAAAGCAAGTCAACAAAGTTTGCTGGGTCCAGTTTATAAGAAATCTTAGGATCCTCTACAGAAGCATCATCAATAGCGGTGATACCAGATTCTCCATTTGCTGTTTCTACATAAGGAGCATAAGCAAAGAAGCTAATTTTCTGAGCAGGATCATTAGGCCAGTATTTTGTTGTGGCATAGGTCCATGTGGAACCATTCCATGTAATACCTTCATTGTACATGAAGTTTGACTGCTTAGCTTCTCCAGTAGCCGAAGCCCATGCAGTGGTGTTGGTATATGAAGCCATAACGCCAAAACCAGTAGTCTTCAATTCGTTGGTTGTCAATACGCCAGTTGCACCAGCGCGAGTACCTTTACCAACATAAGATCCAAAATTGACTTCAACTTTACTGTCGTTTACAGAAGTCATTGAATCATTCTCAAATTCTGCACTTTCCGTGCAAGCAGCCATCATTAATGCCATAGCACTAATGATCAGATAATACTTTTTCATACGTTTTTAATTTATATAAAAGTTACAAAATCACGTTCTACATCCAAGATGCTTCGTCATTATACACTTCTTGTTCTTTCTGTTGTCGTCTTAATATGTGGTCTTTTTTTTTGTTTTATTACGCAGGCATTATGACATCACCGCCTTCTCCCCAATCTCCTACATGGGCATCTATACCTCCCTTATTGTTACCATTTTGTTCTACCTCAGGTAAGTTCGGCATTGGCTGACTTTCTGATATGTCTGTGTCAATAATTAAGATGAGGTTACCATCCTCACTATATTTTATCATGTTTCCAACATTGTACGAATAGGAGACCGTCGTTTTTCCATCTACCAGTTCGAAATACAACTTCAATACATTATCGTTGTCATTTCTGTTTCCAGCGACATCATTTCCGTATGGAAGTCCGAACGTCGTGATGGTTTTGGTTATCCATCCATCCTTATCGCCCGATGTTGTCACATTTGCTATCCATTCGTTTAACCTATTGGTGCCAGTGGTTTTAGTGGCATGTCCTAATGCCAACATCCATCCATCGGCCAGTCCACTGATTTCACCAACCACGCTCTTGGCATATTTTATGCCTTTGATTCGAATTTTGATGGTGAATTCCTTGGTGAGTGAAATTGGCAATGCTTTGAATATAGCCTTCGTAGTATCGCCTTCCAAACACTCGTGGCAATCCTTGTGAGCGAGTTGCCAACACAATGTTTTTTCTACCATTTGTGGAGTTAAATTCAAAGTGTCAACACTAGCTCCAATCTTTTCCGGCTCATACTGATAAGTTGTGCCTTGATTCCATCCATCAGTGCACTCATATCTGTTGAGCATAGCGGCAGCCTTTTGAGAATTGTCTAAATCTTCAAAATGTAGACTACCATATTCTGAAGGAGTAAGACTGAATACCATGACCTTGTAGCTATCTGCATTTCGATATAGATCAATGGTGTTCACGTCTGCACTTAACTCATATTGAGTACCGGTATTTTTACCGAAAGTGTATATGGTCATTCCTGTGGGTAAGTCTCCATACTTGGTAAGCCAATCGATGTCTATAGATAGATTGGTGTATATCAACTGAGGATTAACCAAGTCGGAACGCCGAAGGAAATCTTCTTCGCCACAACCACACAAGATGGAAGTGAGTGCGAACATGAACAGACCAGTCTTAATTCTTTGTTTCATATTTACTTATACGCATCACGAGCTTGTCATCAGACATTACGCCTTGACTTGTAAGGGGAAATTTCTCTATTGGCACAAGTTCATGCCATCTTCAAAGGATTGAAGTCGGGAAAATAAAAGCACATCTTACTAATTGAATATACCCTAATTATAACGCCCGAGATAATACTATTGACATTAAAGGCATATGTTTAATACACATAGCCACAGTCATTCTTACTGTTTCTGAAGGATAAAAAGTTATATTCAAGAATCGTTCTTATAGTCGTTTTGAGTAATTTTCTTAATATCCTTATTCTTTGTTCTTATATATTTGGGTGCAAAGGTAGTGATTTTATTTTGAAAACGTGCAAAAAATGGCAGAAAATTTTAAGCGCCCTTAAAATTTCTGCCTTGTGTGTACCTTAACGATTTTAATTTATAGCGATTGTATAATATATGAAAAACATATCATAATACCCATTCACTAACAGTTGCATTGAAGTTGATGTTGTCCGCGATGATATCGAGGATGAGGTCAACGACTTTGCCCTGTTCTATAGAGAGATAGCTTGTAATGTCTTTGTAATCGGTTCGTGAGTCTACAGCCTTTTTGGCTGGATTATACCAGTTTACGTTGTAGTGTACTCTGATGGTTACATTCCCGTTTACAGGTTTGGCATATATTAATCCGTTTTCGATTTCGTATTTGCTTGCATAGATTGTTTCCACACCTGTATGGATAGTGACGCTGGTAACCTCTATCTTATCGTCCTTTATATTGTTTGATTGGTTATTTATGTCGACACCGTTTATTTTGAAGGTAGCCTTGATCTTTGCCTTTGTATCGTGAATAAGTTGCATAGTAGAACTAGTAGACGATTCCAAGGATTCCGTGTTGATAGGTGATATAGTATCGTCAGAACTCGAACTACAACTTGTTAGTGTAATTGCAAGAATAGTAGTTGTAGCAACAACCAAAATCTTTATGGATTGTGTTAGGTATGATTGTAAATGAAGTATTCTCATGATCGTTAAGTAATAAGTTTTTTAGGTTTCGTTTCATACTCTCGCTATAATTTCTATTTTAGGTTTTTTGTTTTAAACTTTTGTTTGATGCAAATATCATTAATTACAATGAATAGTATGTAGTAGAATTTGTTTTTTATGGGGGAATTTTTGGTGCAGGATTGATTATAAGTCAATAGTTGCGCTCTCAGGATGTCAAATAATACCCTTAAGGTGCTATTTTTACTCCTTTCATATCAATTTTTCCCCTTTTATTGGATATAAAAAAAGGGAATAGTGCAACTCACGTCGGACTATCCCCCCTAACGAACATTATCGTTATGATCTAAAAATGAGGTTTATAATATCATATAACACTGCCTCCGACCATTTTAGGCCAAGGCATAATATTATTCTTGTAAAAAGGCTATTCTAAATGTTTTTTAAAAAGTAAATTGTTCTAAACTTGATTTCTTATATATAATAAGGTATAATACCTCACTATTGATGATGAGTTCTTTTCTATCTCTTATAATTAAAATTTTCTTTTCCCATTCTGCTTTTTAAGCAAATCAGGACGTAACTTCTTTGTTCTTTCTATGGCCTGGTCAAATTCCCATTGACGGATTTTAGCTTCATTTCCACTCAAGAGGATATCTGGCACCTTCCATCCCTTATAGTTAGAAGGGCGTGTGTAGATAGGAGCCGCAAGAAGATCGTCTTGGAAACAATCACTCAATGCGCTTTGATCGTCACTGAGTACGCCAGGGATTAGTCTTACGACGGCATCAGTAATGATACCCGCAGCAAGTTCGCCACCAGTGAGCACGAAATCACCAACACTAATCTCTCGAGTAATAAGGTGTTCGCGTATACGCTGGTCGATACCCTTATAATGACCACAGAGAATGATGAGGTTACCTTGCATCGACATCTCGTTGGCAATCTTCTGATTGAAAGTCTCACCGTCAGGACTGGTATAGATTACATCATCGTAATCACGCTCAGCCTTCAAGGTTTCTATACATCTGTCGATAGGTTCGCATTGCATTACCATGCCCGCGCTACCTCCATAAGGATAGTCGTCTACACGTTTCCATTTGTCTAAAGTATAGTCACGTAAATTATGCAAATGAATCTCTGCATAGCCTTTCTTCTGTGCTCTTGCCAGAATTGATTCATGCACAAAGCCCTCTAACATTTCCGGTAAAACGGTTACGATATCTATTCTCATGTTTGCAAAGATAGTAATTTTTACTGGAATCTTGCAAGTATTTGATTGGAAAATTCGTGTTTTGATGTAATTTTGCTAACTTTGTACGTATAAAAGTAATTTAAAAGATGAGTAGAATATCATTTCTGATTTTTATTTTTATTGTTTGTTTGCTTTCACCGGCGGATGGCGCAAGTATCGGTATGCTCTCAGGAGACACTACAATTGCGGTAGTGGGATATTTTTGCAAAGGCGACACGATGAATTATCATGTTGATAAGATGTCGTACGAGTTTCATGATAATGATACCATTAAGGAGAAAGATTATAGCTATAATTTCCAAATAGCCGTACTTGATTCTACCCAGGGTGGATATCGTATGGAATTACAGTATTCTGCTTTTGATTTGAGTAAGATGAAAGATTACTCGTATGAGAAGAAAATACTGAGCGGTTTTTCTCAATTGGAGCATTATAAATTCTATTTTACAGTTGGTGAATATGGTAATATGCTACATTTAGAGAATTGGCGTTCTGTTCGTGATCGACTATACAATATATATAGTGTGGCGATTGATTCCATCTATTCTCATACCGATTCTCTTGCACAGATTATGCCACGCAGTTCTCTGATGAGTTTTCTCGGTCTGCAAATGGATGATGAGAGTTCTGTGATGCAGCAACTGGGTGAACTCGAACTTCTGTTTGGTAATCATGGACAGGAATTTAAGATTGGAAAATTCTCAAAATCCTCGAGTGATTTGGGATATAAGACTCAGAATATGATGATAGCGGGATATGTAGAGCCTGTAGATCCTGAGAATGATACCAAAGGTGATTATCGGATTTTCAATGGAAGCGAGGTGACAATACCTGCGAAAGATGTCAGGGATATGGGATTTACCACGATGAGTACTGGGGGAGGAGACCTAGTGGCAGATAAGTCACTTACGGAAACTTATTTTTATATCGGATGGCCGAAGAGGGTGGAATATCTAGAACAGGCGACACTCGGAGGGAAAACAGTGAAAGCTTCACAGACAATAATCAATTGGTCGGAACGTAACTTTAAAGGTTATATTAATAGTACCAATTTGTGTAATTAAGTATGTACTTTTACGAAGTTAACTGCATCGGCTTATGCAGTTAACTTCGTAGGCTTATATAGTTAACTACGTAGGCTGATGCAGTTAACTACGTAAATCGAGACTGTTATATGTACTTTGGAGTAATGTTATTTCCTTTTCTATACTTGTAGGCAAGAGCAGCTCCGATAGCCGTACAGAATTCAGAATATTTAGGTATACGGAAATGCACATTATATAGTTTTTCCATAGCAGGGTAAACATCACGACATTGTGGCAATAATGTAAGGTTACCAATCATTACAAAATCCTTGATTCCCGTACCCAATGAAGAAAGTATCGTACTCGAACCGATGGCCTGTAGTACCATGTAAATCAGTCCGATGGCGATATCTTCTCGACAAGCATTAGCCTTGGCATTACTGAAAAGGCTTGCCGTAGCAGTCATAGGTAATCCTGGCAGAGGTTTAGCACTGATATCGCCGATGAGGAGGTTTATTTTAGAAATGTCACCTTCCATGGCTAAGGATGCAATCTGTTTGATATCATCAGTTTTCAGCATGATACGTGACAGTCCGGCTAACGTTCCTCCACCAATGCCGATACCACCGATGTGATGGATGTCATCACCATCGCATACAACAAGAGACGTTCCCGTACCCATAGATACCACGATCATCTTGTCGAGTTTCGACTCATAGCGTGCTCCCAATCCATCCGCAATGAATTCTTCTGCTTTGGTGGTAGGCAGTCCATACATGTTTTCTTCGATATATGCAGCTCCTACGCCAGTGAGCATCACGTGTTCAACCTCTTCGAGATGAATCTTGTTGTCATGAAGATATTTACCGAATGCACCATATAATGACGTGATAGGGTCGGTTGCTTTAATGCGGATAGGCGAGATGACCATCCCATTTTCGTCGATACCTACAATCTTTGTTGTTGAGATTCCGACATCAATTCCTATTACTATTTTCTTTGCCATGGTGCAAAGATAAGAAAAAAAAATAGTATCTTTGCACTAAAATCCAAATATTATGGCTATTGACAAGATACAACAAATGCAGGAGATGATTGCTCGACTCAATCAGGCTTCTGATGCATATTATAATGGACAAAGCGAACAGATGACCGATTATGAGTGGGATCATCTGTTTGATCAACTGAAAATATTGGAGAAGGAGACTGGTGTTGTGCTCGAAGAATCGCCTACGCATAACGTGTCTGCTGATACATTGTCGGGGAAAAAAGAGGAACATGAGTTTGCTGCTTTGTCCTTGGCTAAAACCAAGAGTACTGCTGATTTGGTTAAATGGGCAGAAGGACGCCCGATATGGTTGTCTTGGAAACTAGATGGTCTTACTCTGGTTGTCACCTTCGATGAGGGAAGACTTACAAAGGTGGTGACTCGTGGTAATGGACATGTCGGAACGAATATCACACATCTTGCCAGTGCTATTGCTGGAATTCCTAAGAAAATTAAGTCTACGGGGCATATCGTTATTCGTGGAGAGTGTGTAATCTCTTATGAAGATTTTGAGGAATTCCTACTCGAGAGTGGAGAAGATTATGCCAATCCTCGCAACTTGGCAAGTGGTTCGCTGACATTGAAAGATGTAGAAGAGGTGAAATTGCGCCATTTGCAGTGGATTCCTTTTACCTTGGTACATGTTGATGAACCGATAGACAGATGGGGAGATCGAATGGATTTTATCGAGGCAAATGGAATGAAGGCTGTAGAGCGCGAGAGAATAGAAAGTCCTACCGAAGAGAATATTCAAAAAGTCATCGACAAGTGGACACAGAAGGTTACCCGTCGTGATAATCCTTTCCCGGTGGATGGACTTGTCATTGCCTATGATGATTATGCTTACAGTTTGACGGGCTCGGTGACAGGACATCATGCCACTCGTGCGGGATATGCGTTTAAGTGGCAAGATGAGAGCGCAGAAACAGAACTCGACCATATAGAATGGAGCTGTGCTGCATCTACAATTTCGCCTGTGGCAGTATTCCGTCCGGTAGAACTGGAAGGAACTACGGTGAAGCGTGCTTCTCTCTGTAATATTTCAGAATGTGAGCGCTTGGGGATTGGAGATGCCGGTACCAAGTTGAGCGTCATCAAGTCGAATAAGATTATCCCGAAGGTAATTCATGTCATCGATAAGGTAGGAGATTTGGTAATCCCTGATAAGTGTCCAGTTTGTGGGGCTCCAACTCGAGTGATAGAGAGTGAAAACAGTGGAACGCGTACTTTACATTGTACAAATGAGAGTTGTCCAGCCAAGCAACTTAGAAAATTTGCCCGTTTTGTGAGCAAAGATGGAATGAATATCGACGGAATCAGTGCACAGACAATTTCTAAGTTTATCAATTTAGGATGGGTGAAGGAATATGCTGATATATACTTTTTGAGAGAGCACATCTTCGAACTGTCGATGATGGAAGGCTTTGGGCAGAAAAGTGCTGCAAATATCATGCGCTCTATAGATAAAAGTAGAGAAGTGGATAGTCGCCGTTTCTTGTATGCTCTGAATATACCTCTTGTGGGAAAAGATGTATGCAAGCGACTGCTTAGTGCCTGTTCCTTGGAGGAAATTATTAAAATGGCTAGTGCTTCTCGAGAAGGTGACTTGTTTGCATCTCAGGAGGGTGACCTCTTTAGTGAAGACACTCGTGAGACAATCTTTGCATCGATCGATGGCATAGGACCCGAGAAGAGTGCATCGGTAGTCAGGTTCTTCAGTAATCCAGAAAATCTTCGTATCGTAGAGCATCTTATGGAAGAACTTAATATTCGCGAGGAGGTAATGGAACCGACCGGTGAAAAGTGTAAAGATTTAGTGTTTGTGGTGACGGGTGATGTGTATCATTATAAGAACCGTAACGCTCTGAAGGCATATATAGAAAGTCAGGGCGGAAAGGTTACCGGTAGCGTGAGTAAACATACGAACTACCTAATCAATAATGATATAGAATCTGTGAGTAGTAAAAATAAAAAAGCACACGAATTGAATATTCCGATTATTAGTGAAGAAGAATTTATAAATAAGTTTGGTGAGGAATAAAAAAATAAGGTGATGGATGATTCTATCACCTTATTATTTTGTATCTTTGCATTTAAATTTAAAATATAACGAGAGAAATCATGAAAATCGAGAAAAAAGCATTGATGACCGAACTGAGGGATTATTTCATGATAGGTATTGCAATGATATCCTATAGTATCGGATGGAATGTCTTTCTGCTTCCTAACAATATAACGACAGGAGGTGTTCCTGGTATAGCATCTGTTGTGTTTTGGGGATTGGATATACCTGTTCAGACTACATATTTTACGATAAATGCAATCCTTTTGGTTGCAGCCTTGATTATTCTAGGTTGGAAGTTTTGTATGAAAACCATTTATGCAGTTTTGGTGTTGACAGCTCTTACGGCCTTTTTTGCAGGGCATCATGATTTCCATTTGTTGGCAGATCAGCCTTTTATGGCAGCCATTATAGGCGCAATCTTTTGTGGTTCCGGAGTTGGAATGGGGTTTGCTTTTAATGGATCTACCGGTGGAACGGATATTATAGCGGCTATCGTGAACAAATACCGGGATATTTCTTTGGGTCGTGTCATCATGACGTGTGATATTATCATAATTTCCAGTTCATATCTTGTCTTTCACAATTGGGAACAAGTAATTTATGGCTATGTCGTGTTGATGATTTCTTCGTTCTGCGTCGACCAGGTTGTAAACACAATGCATCGTAGTGTTCAGTTCTTTATTATTTCTGATAAGTATAAGGAAATTGCCAGCCGTATTGCAGTGTTCCCTCATCGTGGAGCAACAGTTATAGAAGCTCATGGATTCTATACAGGTAATGAGGTGAAGATGCTTTTTATCATGGCAAAACGTCGTGAAAGCAATATTATTTTTGGTATCATCAATGAGATAGACCCAGATGCTTTTGTAACGCAGACCAATGTAATCGGCGTATATGGAGAAGGTTTCGACAAGTTTAAGATCCGCTCGAAGCATGAGAAGATCTCGAAGGAGAATCTTTTTGAAAATGTAGAAAAGAATTAGTCGTTAGTGATATACGAAAAACAAAAAGTCTGAGCGAATAGCTCAGACTTTTTTAGTTATAGCATTGTAATATTATGAATGACCTATTAATAGGCACTCTTAAATTCATCGAGGAATCTTGTGTCATTCTCTGAGAACATACGAAGATCACTTACGCGATATTTTAAGTTAGCAATACGTTCAACACCCATACCGAAAGCATAACCAGTATAGACGCTGCTGTCGATACCACAAGCTTCGAGATCATGTGGGTCTACCATACCGCAGCCAAGGATTTCAACCCAACCTGTGTGCTTACAGAAACCGCAACCTTTACCGCCACAGATGTTACAACTGATATCCATCTCAGCACTTGGCTCTGTGAATGGGAAGTAGCTAGGGCGAAGACGAATCTTGGTGTCAGGACCGAACATCTCGCGAGCGAAGGTGAGCAAAACCTGTTTAAGGTCGGTGAAACTTACGTTCTTGTCTACATAAAGCCCCTCCACCTGATGGAAGAAGCAGTGAGCACGAGCACTGATGGCCTCGTTTCGATAAACACGACCAGGACAGAGAATTCTGAAAGGTGGCTGATGGTTCTCCATGAAATGAGCCTCGTCGCCAGAAGTGTGACTGCGAAGTAATACGTTCTTGGTGACATCAGCAGGGTTGCTGCGTTCGATAAAGAAAGTATCCTGCATATCACGGGCAGGATGATCGGCAGCAAAGTTTAGCATGGTAAAAACATGCTGGTCATCATCGACCTCAGGACCTTGGAATAAAGTAAAGCCCATACGGCCGAAAATATCGATAATTTCGTTTTTGACGATGGTTAGTGGATGACGTGCACCGAGTTCAATAGGATAGGCGGTACGAGTAAGGTCGATGTCGTCGCTTGTAGCCTCGGCTTCGGCCAGATTTTCGCGCAAACCATTGATAACCTCAGTTGCACGAGTCTTCAATTCGTTAATCTTGATTCCGATTTCCTTTTTCTGCTCTTTTGGAACGCTACGGAAATCATTCATCAGGGCATTGATCTCGCCCTTCTTGCTCAGATACTTCAGGCGGAGTTGTTCTACTTCCTCAGCATTCTTGGCTGTAAGATTGCTCACATCCTGTAGTAGTGATTCAATTTTCTCTAATAACATATTGTAAAAACGTTTTTATTCTAATCGATTTGGTTGCAAAGGTAGTAATTTAAATTAAGAAAAAAGCATGATGAATTGAGAAATATAAGTTTTTTCGAAATTTAATGTGTTATGTCGTAGAATTTGTGTACTTTTGCCTAAAATTTAAGAGGCTAGCATGAAAAGACTAATAGATATAGCATGTGCGTTGGCCTTGTTGTCAATGGTGATGACAACAGGATGTACCGATAAGAAACCGTCTCCTGTTAAAGATTCGGTTTTACTGGATTCTGCCCAACAGGATTCTGTCCTTGAAGATTCTGCCGAAGATATTATTGCCGAAACACCTATGCCTAAGGCAGCGGATGAACTTTTCGATGATTTTATCTTTAATTTTGCTGCTAATAAGAAACTGCAGTTCAAGCGCATCGTGTTTCCTCTGAAAGTGTATCATAACGAGAAACTTAGTCACTCTGTCGGAAAGAACGCTTGGAAGATGGAACATTTCTTTATGCGTCAGGATTACTATACGGTGATATTTGATCATCCTAAGCAGATGAAAATAGTAAAGGATACCAGTATCAACCATGTCGTCATCGAAAAAGTGTATTTCGCAAAACGTCTGGTTAAGCAATATCTTTTCAATCGTATAAATGGTTTATGGATGCTTACTTCAATTAATTATAAACCTATGTATACGAATAAGAATGCGAGCTTCCTGAAGTTCTATCATTCTTTTGCTACGGATACGGCTTTCCAAAATCGTCATCTTGCTTCTCCTATTAAATTCACAGGTCCTGACCCGGATGATGATTTCTCTACCATGTCGGGAGATATTGATCCGGAAACATGGCCTGCCTTTGCGCCGGAATTACCTTCCAAGATGATTTATAATATTATCTATGGACAGAAATATACAGAGAGTAACCAAAAAATCTTCGTTATCCGAGGTATTGCTAACGGTTTGGAGACCGAACTTTACTTCCGTAAGATTCGTGGAAAATGGATGCTCACAAAACTGAATACATAATATGTTAGACAAGAATAACTTTAGTCTTTTAAATCATAATACTTTCGGTATTGATGCATGTTGTCATCGATTCGTTGAATATTCTTCTGTAGAAGAAGCTCAAAAGGTTGTTGGTTTACTGACACAGGATGATTTGCCTTTATTGATTTTGGGTGGAGGTAGTAATCTTCTACTTACGGGAGACTATCAAGGAACAGTATTACATAGTGCGATTAAAGGCATAGAGATACTGAGAGATGAAGATGATGATGTGTTGGTGAGATGTGGAAGTGGTGAGGTCTTTGATGACGTCGTTGCTTTCTGCGTAGAACATCAGTTGTATGGTGCAGAAAATCTATCAATAATTCCTGGAGAAGTAGGTGCTTCTGCGGTTCAGAATATCGGCGCCTATGGTGCAGAAGCTAAAGATATCATTGATACCATTGAGGCTGTGGAGATTGCTACTGGTAAGGTGCGGGTGATAAATAATGATGAGTGTAGTTATAGTTATCGTCAGAGCCGATTTAAACATGAATGGAAAGACAAGTTCCTGATAACGCATGTTACATATCGGCTGAATCGTAAGTTTATTCCGCGATTGGATTATGGTAACATTCGTACTCAATTGGATGAGCGCGGAATAGCAACACCTACAGCACAACAGTTGCGTGATGTGATCATTGAGATAAGAAATGCAAAGTTGCCAGATCCTAAGATTTGGGGTAATGCAGGCAGTTTCTTTATGAATCCTATTGTGGATGAAAATAAAAAGAAAGAATTGGAAGATCGTTTTCCTGACCTACGTTACTTCAAGGTAGATGGCGGTTATAAAATCCCGGCAGGATGGATGATAGAAAAGTGTGGCTGGAAAGGAAAAACGCTAGGTACTGCAGGTGTCTATGATAAACAGGCACTCGTCCTTGTTAATCGTGGAGGAGCGACAGGCGAGGATGTTGTTCGTTTGATGAAAAAAATACAGGAAGATGTCAAACAGAAATTTGGCATTGATATATATCCAGAGGTTAATATTCGATGAAGATTACATTATTGGGAACAGGAACTTCGAATGGCGTGCCAGTATTGGGATGTCAATGTGAGGTGTGTCGCTCTGAAAACCCTAAAGATCATCGGCTGCGTACTGCAGCTCTCGTCGAAGATGGCGATACAAGAATATTAATCGATGCAGGCCCTGATATTCGAAAGCAATTACTTACACAACCATTTCGTAAGATAAATGCAGTCTTTGTTACTCATATCCATTATGATCATGTTGGCGGAATGGACGATTTGCGTCCCTATTGTCATCGATTTAATGGGGTAGATGTATATGCTGAGGAAAAAGTGATGGCTGGTATGCGACGTATGCTGCCGTATTGTTTTCCGCCAGAAGGAATGCCTTTATACCCAGGAGCTCCAGAACTGTCGCTTCATAAGATAGAACCGCATCAAGTTCTGAAAATCGGTAATGTGGAAGTATTGCCGATTAGAGTAATGCATGATAAAATGCCTATTCTTGGATATCGATTTCGCGATTTGGCATATATCACGGATATGAAGACAATGGCTGATAGTGAATATCAATATCTACAGGGTGTGAAAATATTGATTATCAATGCCTTAAGATGGGACAAACCGCATCATAGTCATCAATTGGTAGAGGATGCTATTAGGGTGAGCAGGAGAATCGGAGCGGAACGTACTGTCCTTATTCATTTGACACATGAAATTGGTTTGCATGATGAGGCAAATAAACGTTTGCCTAAAGGGGTAGAATTTGGCTTCGATGGTCAGATAATATCCTTTTAAAGTTGTTAATTACGGTGTTTAATATGTTAAATGAATGTAAAAATCGAAATAAAAATAGATAAACAGTTGCTATATATAAAATATGTTCTTATATTTGCACTGTGTTTTTCATAGTATTAGATTTAAGGTTAACAAGGTTGGAGTACGGCGGTACTCCTTTTTTTATGTCTAAAATCTAATGCTTATTTCTTGAATTTACGATATAGTTTCCATCCTAAGATGACACCATCCAATACTCCAGCACCAATATTCAAAATGCTATTGATACGCTTTGAAGGTGTTGACCTCTTGTTAAGTGCATCTGACTTTTTAAACAGACTACCCCATAACGTTTTGATTTTCTCGTTATCTTCCAAAATCTCATTGTGTAGGATTTCCTTACGCAACCTGATATCGGTAATTGAGTTATATGTAAACTGAGGATCTTCTATCATGTTACTTCTGCATAAGAATGCTAGTTAAGAACTGCACCAAAGGTTTCTCGATAAGTTGGTGGCGGCTCGTCCAAACTAGTATTAAAATGAATAGATAAGCGCCTGCAACAATGGTGAAAGCTAATGGCATTCCCACTAATGGCGTTAAAGCCGTGGCTGCTGCAAACGAAAGATAAATTAGAGCAAGAATAAGGAGTACGGAGAAAACTATAACCATTGTGATGGCTGTTAGTAGTCGTACTACCTTGTCTACTACATCGAGCTTCATATATTCAGATTGAAGCCCGATATAATGCTTGAGCACTTCAACGAGTTGCCCAATAGTTTCTATGTTTTGATCGTTTGAAAACAAAATATAATCTTTTTGAATTAACCAACCTCAGGAGCTGCGTCCTTGATGTCGTCTACTAAATCTTCCATATCTTTTTTGCTGAGCTTGATGTCATGTTTCTTGCAAAAATCATCAACAGCGTTGGAAATCTTATTGCGTGTGTCTTCACCCTTCTCAGGAGCGAGAAGAAGACCTAATGTTGCACCAGCGAGTGCGCCTCCGAGGAATGCGCCTAAATAACCTAATGTTTTCATGTTCCTTTATTTTTTGATGTTAAACAATATTCTAATGGCAAATTTAATAAAAAGGGATAAAAGAACCATATATTTTACCCTTAATTTTTCGTTAAAAATGTTGTATTACCTTGATTTAACAAACTTTATGCGGACATTCTTTATATTTTCCCAATATATTTTGTAACTTCGCCCAATAAATATTTCATAGTTTAACTATAACCCAATTTTAGCAATGAAAAAATATATGGTTTTGTGTGCAGGACTTTGTGCTGCAATGCTTTTTACAAGTTGTAAATCTAGTGAAAGTGCATATAAGAAAGCTTACGAGAAAGCTCAGGCTCAGGAAGCTGCAAATGCACAGAAGGAACCTGCTGCAGATGCTCCGGTAGTAACTCCACTCGAGACCAAGACAGCAACTCAGACTACAGTTGTTGATAATGTAGATAATGCAACTGTTCGTACAGAAGACTTTACTGTGGTTTCTGGTAAGGGTGTTCAGGCTTTTAGTGTTGTTGTAGGTTCTTTCTCTTTGAAGGCAAATGCTGAAGGATTACAGAATACACTGAACAATGCTGGTTACGAGGCTCAGATCGTTTACAATGCAAGTCGTAATATGTATCGTGTCGTAGCTTCTACTTTCGCTGATAAAGCTTCTGCAGTTCAGAGTCGTAATCAGTTCCGCGCTGGTAACTATCCTGATGCTTGGTTGCTCTTTAAGAAGTAATGAGAATACTTTCTATAGATTACGGAAAGAAACGTACTGGTTTAGCAGTGACCGATCCATTACAAATTATTGCTAATGGACTGGCCACTGTTCTTACATCTACTCTTTTTCAATATCTCGAAAAATATATCCAGGATGAACAGGTGGAGAGAATCGTTATAGGAAAGCCTATTCAACCTAATGGGCAACCTAGTGAGAACTTGGCTCGAGTAGAAAATTTCTTCAATCGGTGGCGCAAGGCGCATCCTGAAGTGCCTATTGAATATTATGATGAGCGCTTTACTTCGGTCTTGGCTCATAGGGCAATGATCGATGGCGGGGTGAAGAAAAAGGTGAGAAGAGATAATAAAGGATTGGTCGATGAGATTTCGGCTACAATAATACTCCAAGATTATTTGGAAAGCAGAAGATAAAAGAAATGATATTACCTATTTATATTTATGGGCAACCTGTATTAAGAAAGGTTGCCGAGGATATCACTCCTGATTACCCTGATTTGAAGGAGTTGATTCAGAATATGTATGAGACACTGGATAATAGTAATGGCGTTGGCTTAGCTGCTCCACAGATCGGTAAGGCTATTCGTGTTGTCGTTATTGATTTGGATGTGCTTAAGGAGGATTTCCCAGAGTATGAAGGTTATCGTAAAACTTTCATAAATGCTCATATTCTTGAGTTAGATGAAAATTCAAAGAAATCTACCTTGGAAGAGGGCTGTCTCTCAATCCCGGGCCTCTCAGAGAATGTTACTCGCCCAACACGTATTCATGTGAAATATATGGATGAGGATTTCCAAGAGCATGATGAATGGGTTGAAGGTTATGCGGCTCGTGTTATGCAGCATGAATTTGATCATCTGGAAGGTATCATGTATGTAGACCGTGTTTCTGCATTGCGTAAAAATATGATCGGCAGTAAACTGAAGAATATGATGAAAGGTAAATTCCGTGCTGCTTATCGTACAAAGGTTTATAGAAAATAATTCAATTTAGAGAGCACATGAGGAGGGTATTCATTATTTTGATGGCGGTTATCTCGATAATGACTGCCAAGGCTCAGTATCGTGTTGATCGATTGATAACTGCTGGCCGTTCTGCTTTGTATTACGAAGATTATGTGCTCTCTATCCAATATTTTAATCTTGCAATCAATTCCAAGCCTTATCTGTATGAGCCTTGGTATTTTCGTGGGGTAGCGAAGTATAGTCTTGATGATTATGTGGGTGCTCAGAAAGATGTGACGGAGGCGATTAGACTCAATCCGTATATAGAGTCGATGTATGATCTTCGTGCTATCTGTAAAATCCGACAGAATAACTATCGAGATGCTATTCAAGACTATAATTCGGCTATTCGTATTTCTCCTCATAATCAGAATTTTTGGTTCAATCGTGCACTTTGTAAGATGCAGAGTCGGGATTATCAGGGGGCGCAATTGGATTTGGACACGATAATCACGAAATGGAAGAACTTTGCTAATGCATATTCTTTGCGTGCTGAGGTGTATCTACATCAGAAAGATACGACTGCTGCTGCTAAGAGCTTGGATGAAAGCTTGAAATTGGATCCTTATGATTATGATGCTTGGCGGACGCGTGGCCTTATTTCTTTGGGGCGTCAACAATGGCGTGAGGCCGATGAATTTATTGGTAAGGCTATACATCTAAAGCCTAAAATAGCGGAAAACTATGTAAACAGAGCTTTGGCACGATTGAATTATAACAATCTACGTGGAGCGATGGATGATTATGATAATGCGATAGTCTATGATCCAAATAACTTTTTTGCGCATTACAACAGGGCGCTGCTTCGTATGAATCTAGGCGATGATAATCGAGCAATAACGGATTTTGATTTTATCATCAAAATGGAACCGAAAAACTTTATTGCTATTTATAATCGCGCTATCCTAAATGATAGAACGGGGCAGATAAGAGCTGCTATTCGCGATTATAGTAAGGTGATAGAACAATTTCCAAATTTCTGGACCGGTTTGGCGCAACGTGCTAGATGCTATCGAAAATTGGGGATGACAGCTAAAGCAGAACTGGATGAATTCCGAATCTTTAAAGCTCAGATGAATAAACATATAGGAATACAACCTAGATGGAGCAAGAATAAGCGTAAGGAAATGCGCAAACGTTCGGAAATAGATCTGGATAAGTATAATCAGATTGTTGTTGCTGATGACGGTACGCTATCGGAAGGTCATGAGTATAAAAGTGAATATAGAGGAAAAGTACAGAACCGAAGTGTAGAAATCGCTTTCTTGCCAATGTATCAGATGTCATATTTCCATCAGGAAACTGTTGGCGCAGATCGTGCGTTTGATAAAGATATAGAGGAATTAAACCGTTTGTCAAAGGCTGAGAAAACGGTGTTCCTTAGTTGTACTCCTTCACAAATGACGGAACAGCAAAGTTTATCAATGTTCAATTATATTGATAAACTGAGTAAGTCGATAGGTAATGTGAAGGATGTGGATGTTATGAGTCGGCAGCTGATGCTTCGCGCAATTGCATATAGTGCTTTGCAAGATTTCGAATCGGCGATTAATGATCTGACTGCTGTTATTCAGATGAATGATAAAAATAGACTTGCATATTGGCAGCGAGCTGTGTGCGAAGAAATGCAGAGTAATTATAATACCAGTCAAGGTATAAGCAATCAGTTGATAGCGGGTCAGACTCGTGCAGATTTTGATGATGCAATTCGTTTGAATCCGAATAATCCATACCTATATTATAATAGAGGTAATATGCATGCTTCCAGAAAGGAATATAGTCAAGCCATTGATGACTATTCTAAAGCTATAGAAATGGATGGAAGAATGGCGGAAGCATGGTATAATCGAGGTATCGCTCGTGTTAAAAGCCAGAATAAGACACAAGGTATAAGTGATTTAAGTAAGGCTGGAGAATTAGGACTGTTTGATGCATATAGTATTATTAAACGAATTACCGTTAAATAATTGTGTATATCATTCCTGAATGATTAAACATTATAAAAGCTACATAAATTTATGTGGCTTTTATTGTTTGTTACGGATAAAAAATAGTATCTTTGTCCCCGATTAAGATAAATCAATTTGTATTATGGTTAAAATCACATTCCCAGACGGATCTGTTCGTGAGTATGAACAGGGCGTAACTGGTCTTCAAATCGCCGAGAGTATCTCACCGGCTCTCGCTCGCAACGTTGTATCTTGCGGTGTTAATGGTGAAATTGTAGAGTTGAATCGTCCTATTAATGAGGACGCAACAATCGCCCTCTATAAGTTCGAGGACGAGCAGGGAAAACATACCTTCTGGCATACATCTGCCCACTTGTTGGCAGAAGCATTGCAGGAGCTCTATCCTGGTGTACAGTTCGGTTTTGGTCCTGCTGTTGAAAATGGATTCTTCTATGATGTTATGCCTCCTAAGGGCGTTGCTATCTCGGAGAATGATTTCGCAAAGATCGAAGCAAAGATGATGGAACTTGCTAAAAAGAACGAGCCTGTTGTTCGTAAAGAGGTTTCTAAGGCTGACGCTTTGAAAGAATTCAAAGCTGACGGACAAGAATATAAATGCGAGCATATCGAGCAAGACTTGGAAGATGGTACCATCACAACATATACCCAAGGCGCTTTTACTGACCTATGTCGCGGTCCTCACTTGGTGTCTACAGGCTTAATTAAAGCTGTAAAAATTACAAGTGTAGCAGGCGCGTTCTGGCGTGGTGATGCTAAGCGTGAGCAGATGACACGTATTTATGGTATTTCATTCCCTAAGAAGAAAATGCTCGATGAGTATTTGGTAATGCTTGAGGAAGCTAAGAAGCGTGACCATCGTAAGATTGGTAAGGAGATGGAACTCTTTATGTTCTCTGATAGAGTTGGTAAAGGTCTTCCTATTTGGTTGCCGAAAGGAACACAACTTCGTTTGCGCTTGCAGGAGTTGCTTCGTCGTGTGCTGAAGCCTTACAATTACCAAGAAGTAATCACTCCGGGAATTGGAAGTAAGAACCTTTATATTACTTCTGGTCACTGGGCACATTATGGTAAGGATGCTTTCCAGCCAATTCATACTCCGGAGGAGGATGAGGAGTATATGTTGAAGCCTATGAACTGCCCTCATCACTGTGAGGTTTATGCTCGCAAGCCACGTTCTTATAAAGATCTTCCATTGCGTATCGCAGAGTTCGGTACTGTGTTCCGTTACGAAAAGAGCGGTGAGTTACATGGATTGACTCGTGTTCGTACATTTACTCAGGATGATGCACATATCTTTGTTCGTCCAGACCAGGTAAAAGCTGAGTTTGAAAATGTCATTGATATTATTCAGAAGGTCTTTAATATCTTTGGCTTTAAGGACTATGAGGCACAGATTTCTTTGCGTGATCCAAAAGATACAGAAAAGTATATTGGTTCAGATGAAATCTGGGAAGAGAGTCAAAATGCAATTCGTGAGGCTTGTAAGGAGAAAGGTTTGAATGCTCGTGAAGAAGAGGGCGAGGCTGCATTCTATGGTCCGAAACTCGACTTCATGGTAAAAGATGCTATTGGTCGTAAGTGGCAGTTGGGTACTATCCAGGTAGATTATAACTTGCCACAACGTTTCAAGTTGGAATATACTGCAGAGGACAATACAAAGAAAACTCCAGTGATGATTCACCGTGCACCATTCGGTTCGCTAGAACGTTTTACTGCTGTGCTGATAGAACATACTGCAGGTCATTTCCCTCTTTGGCTAACTCCTGATCAGGTAGCAATCCTACCAATTTCTGAGAAGTATAATGATTATGCAGCCAAGGTTAAGAAATATCTGGATAGCAAGGATGTTCGTGCATACATTGATGATCGTAATGAGAAGATAGGACGTAAGATTCGTGATAACGAGTTGAAGCGAGTACCTTATATGATTGTGGTCGGAGAAAAAGAATCTGCTGAAGGTCTCGTATCTATGCGTAAGCGTGGAGGTGGTGAACAAGCAACCATGAAGATGGAAGAATTTGCTCAGCGTATTAACGATGAAGTTGCAGAACAATTGAATGCAATAGACTAAAGAAGTTAAGAAAATATAAAGTAAATATATAAAAAAGTCGGGAATAATTTGGTTTGTTTCCGACTTTTTTGTAATTTTGCAGCCGATTATCTAAAGTTGGATGATTATAAAAAATAAAGATTTCTAGAAAGAACAGAACAGTTAATGAAGAATGACACTAAAAAATTGAAGAATCAGTTCCGTATCAACGAACAGATTCGTGTACGCGAGGTAAGAGTAGTAGGCGATGATGGCGCTGAAGTAATGCCAACCCGTAAAGCTTTGGATCTTGCTCGCCAGGAAGGAGTAGATCTTGTAGAGATTTCTCCTAATGCACAACCTCCTGTATGTCGTCTTATCGACTATTCTAAGTTCTTGTACCAGCAGAAGAAGCGTCAGAAAGAAATGAAGCAGAAGCAGGTCAAGGTAGAAGTCAAGGAAATACGTTTCGGACCTCAGACTGATGAACATGATTATCAATTTAAATTGAAACATGCTCAGGAGTTCTTGGAAGAAGGTAATAAGGTACGTGCATACGTATTCTTCCGTGGTCGTAGTATTCTTTTCAAGGAGCAGGGTGAAGTTCTTTTGCTTCGTTTCGCAAATGACCTTGAGGAATATGGAAAAGTAGAACAGTTGCCTAAACTAGAGGGAAAGAAAATGTTCCTCTATATGGCTCCTAAAAAAGCTGGCGTTGCAAAGAAAAGTCAGCAAAAGCGTGATCGTGAACTTGCAGAGGAAGCCGAGGCAAAAGCTGTTGCAGAGGCTAAAAAAGCACGTGCAGAGGCAAATGGTTTCGCTAATGCAAAGGGTGGAGAAGCCCTGAAAAAGTTAGCTGAGGCTTCTGAAGATTAAGAATGAAATTACTGAGTGGTACCGCCTTGGTATATGCGTTGCCACCTTTTATTTATAACAATTTAAAACAAACAAAAATGCCAAAAGTAAAGACTAATTCCGGCGCAAAGAAGAGATTCCGTTTCACCGGTACAGGTAAGATTAAGCGTCATCACGCTTATCACAGTCACATTCTGACTAAGAAGACAAAGAAGCAGAAGAGAAATCTGGTACATCAGACAATTGTTGACCAGACCAATATGAAGCAGGTACGCGACTTGCTCTGCCTCCGTTAATTTATTAACTTTTTAGTCGAACTTTTAAAGAGAAAAAATTATGCCAAGATCAGTAAATCACGTTGCATCAAAAGCAAAAAGAACACGTATCCTGAAGCTCACTAAAGGTTATTATGGAGCTCGCAAGAACGTTTGGACAGTAGCTAAGAATACTTGGGAAAAGGGTCTTACCTACGCTTATCGTGACCGTCGTAACAAGAAGCGTAATTTCCGTGCATTGTGGATTCAGCGTATCAACGCTGCTGCACGTTTGCAGGATATGAGCTATAGCCAGTTGATGGGTGCTCTGCACAAAGCAGGTATCGAGATTAACCGTAAGGTTCTCGCTGACCTCGCTGTTAACAATCCAGAGGCTTTCAAGGCTATTGTTGACAAGGTAAAGTAAACGTATAGTTAACGTTACTACGATATTGAATGCACCAATTCGTATGAATTGGTGCATTTTTTTGTTTTAATATTTTATTGTCTGATATATTTTTTTTGCATATTGAGGAATCTGTTAGTGACGAATAACTTCATTTTTGTTTTGTACTCTTATCTTTATTCTGTATATTTGCATTCTGTTAGATATTAGTTAATTAAAATGATTTCTGTAGAAGGATTAAAGGTCGAATTCGGAACTCGTCCACTTTTTGATAATGTAAGTTTTGTTGTGAATCCTCGTGATAGGATAGCTCTTGTCGGCAAAAATGGAGCTGGCAAGTCGACTATGCTAAAGATTTTGTGTGGTATTCAGAAACCAACTTCTGGTACAGTTTCAATCCCTAACGATTGTAAGGTAGGGTATTTACCACAGGTTATGAAGTTACAAGATGATACAACAGTCCGGGAAGAGACTCGTAAAGCATTTGCTCGTATTACAGAGATGAAGGCTGAACTGGATAGAATGCAGCAGGAAATGGCAACCCGTACAGACTATGAGAGTGATAGTTATGCCTCTCTTGTAGAACGCTTTACCCAGGAGCATGAGCGCTATATAATGATGGGTGGGGAAAACTACGAAGCAGAAATAGAGCGTACACTTAGTGGCTTGGGATTTGAACGTTCTGATTTGGAACGTCCTACTAAGGAGTTCTCTGGTGGATGGCGTATGCGTATAGAGTTGGCTAAGATCCTTCTAACCAAACCTGATGTTCTTTTATTGGATGAACCTACTAACCATTTGGATATTGAGAGTATTCAATGGTTGGAGCAATTTTTGGCAAATAGTGCTAGTGCTGTGGTTCTTGTTAGTCACGACCGGGCATTTATCAATAATGTTACTAATCGTACTTTGGAGATAACCTGCGGACATATAGAAGACTACAAAGTAAAATATAATGAGTATGTTGTTCTACGTGAAGAACGTCATGAACAGCAGATGCGTGCTTATGAAAATCAGCAGAAAGAAATAGCAGATATCCAAGCTTTCATTGATAGATTCCGTTATCAGGCATCGAAAGCAGTTCAGGTGCAGCAACGTATCAGACAATTAGAAAAGATAGTTCCTGTTCAGATTGATGAAATAGATCGTTCTGCAATGCATCTGAAGTTTCCTCCTTGTTTACGTAGTGGAGATTATCCTGTGATTTGTGATGAAGTACGCAAAGATTATGGTAATCATACAATATTCGATCATGTCACATTTACAATCAAACGTGGAGAGAAGGTAGCTTTCGTAGGTAAGAACGGAGAAGGTAAATCTACATTAGTAAAGTGTATTATGGGCGAAATACCTTATACTGGTCAGTTGAAAATCGGACATAATGTTCTGATTGGTTATTTCGCTCAGAATCAGGCTCAACTCCTTGATGAAAATATTACGATATATGATACTATAGATCGAGTGGCAACAGGAGACATGCGATTGAAAATCAATGATCTATTAGGAGCTTTTATGTTCGGAGGCGAAACTTCTGAAAAATACGTGAAGTTTCTTTCTGGAGGCGAACGTAGTAGATTGGCAATGATAAAACTCTTGTTAGAGCCTGTTAATCTGTTGATATTGGATGAGCCAACCAACCATTTGGATATGCCTTCTAAGGATGTGCTGAAAGAAGCGATTAAGGCATTTGATGGAACTGCAATCATTGTAAGTCATGATCGTGAGTTCCTTGATGGCTTGGTAAGTAAGGTTTATGAGTTTGGACATGGAGAAGTGAAAGAACACCTTGGAGGCATTTATGACTATCTTCGTGCTCATCATGCAGATACTATACATGAAGCATTGAATAGTACAAGTTCATCAGAAGAGAAAGTTGCTGCGAAAAATGTTTCAGTGCAGTCACAGCAGACTGTAAATAAACAGAGTTATGCAGAGCATAAGGAACAGCAGAAGAAAATTCGAAAAGTCGAGAAGGCTATTAAAGAATCCGAAGCAAAGATAGAGTCGATGGAAAAGCGTAAAGCTGAACTTGATGAGATGCTGATGAAGCCAGAAAATGCTAGTAATATGGATCTTGTCACAGAGTATACATCTTTGCAAAAGAGTCTTGACCAAGAGAATGATCATTGGTTTGAACTTTCTCAAAAGCTAGAAGAATTGAATTAATGTAATATATAAAAATCTAAATTATGAACATGAAAAGATTAATTCCGGTTATGATGATGGCCACAGTACCAATGATGGGAATGGCACAGAATCAATCGGGGCTTATTGAA
>Ga0256407_10000970_pt1 | contig 64436 bp, 61 predicted proteins | sample RumenRJG_04DNA_FD_193489 | JGI IMG/M metagenome (GOLD analysis project Ga0256407, IMG submission 193489) | Bovine rumen microbial communities from Lethbridge, Alberta, Canada - RJG_04 | ecosystem: Host-associated > Mammals > Digestive system > Stomach > Rumen | place: Canada: Alberta... | reverse complement strand
TAACAGGAGCCACCTACTTTGATATAAAAGAAGAGGTATAAAAGAAACCCTAACAACCTATAAAGAGCCTTAACCATACCCCCATAAAAGGGGTATGGGGATAGGGCTATATGATGTTAAAAAATGTATTTTTCCATCCGGTCACAAAAAAATGACCTACCTTTGCATAAGAACCGACGGAAAGAACCAAGGTTTTGAGTGCTCTCTTATTTTACTGAAAATCAGTCAGTTACAAGAAATTGACACAAAGTAATTTACTTTGTATTTCATCCGATGATGTTTTGCGTTGCTTCCAATGGTTGTTTGAGGAACAAAGTAAATTAGTTTGTAGTCTGTCTGTTTCGTTTCAGGAATTCAGAAGGCAAGCAGCCGTATTCGTCCTTGAAATATTTAGAGAACTGTTTGCTGGAATATCCTACTGCATAAGCCACTTCCGATATGTTCGTCTTGCCTTGTTCCAGCAGGCTGCGTCCACGTTTTATCTTGAGTATGCGGATGAATTCCACAGGTGATTTGCCTGTGATAGCCATCATCTTCTTATAGAGATGCCCGCGTGTCATACCAATGGCGCTGCTCAGTTCACTTACTGAGAAATTGCCGTCTTGCATATTCTCTTCTACCAGCCGGATGGCCTTGCTGATGAGTTCCTCATCCACAGAGCTGACAGTAATCTTGCTGGGCTCTATTTCTATGCCGTTGGCTATACGTTGATGAACCTCGTCAGTCCATTCCAGAATCTTTTTGATTCGCAGTTTCAGGATATTCAGGTTGTAGGGTTTGGTGATGTATTCGTCGGCACCGTCTCGGAGTCCTGCCATGATGTTGTCTTCCGTTGATTTGGCGGTCAGCAGTATGACGGGGATGTGCGAATAGTTCACGTCTGTCTTGATTCGGTTACAGAGTTCCAGTCCGTTCATCACAGGCATCATCACGTCGCTGATTACCAGATTCACGTCATGGTCTTTCATGATGTCGAGAGCCTCTTTTCCGTTGCTGGCTGTGAGAATTTCATAATCATCGTTGAGGCTACGTTCGAGGAAATGACGAGAGTCAAAGTTGTCTTCGACTACAAGGATGGTTGAACGACTATTCTCCTGACTGGTCTTCTCGGCATTTTCGCTCTTGTTCATCAATCTTTGCTCCGTCCCTTCCTCTTGAATCGTCAGTCTTTCATCTTTCACCTGTTGCTCTTCGTCTATAGGTATGGTAACGACGAAGATTGAACCTTCGGGATGATTATCCTTGACTGTCACTTCTCCTCCGTGCATATTCACGTACTCTTTCACTATATGGAGTCCGATGCCACTGCCTATATATTCGCCGTCATTGCTTTCCTGATAGAAGCGCTTAAATATATGCTCTTTGTGTTCATCACTGATGCCCTTGCCCGTATCAGCTACCTGCAGTTCCATCATCTTTCGTCCGTCCTGATGGCGAACGCCTAATGTCACGTTCACCGTTCCTTTCTCCTTATTGTATTTATAAGCATTTGAGAGCAGGTTGTTGATGATACGCCGCATCTTGTTCTCGTCGAAATCCATTTCCAGCGACTGAACGTTGATACGCAGATTGGTATGAATGTTGCGGTTCTCGGAAAAGTAGTTGAACCCTTGCACCAGTTTCTGTACCAGCGATACCATGTCACCATGAGATTTGTATAGTTTCTCTGATCCGACGTCGAGTCTGCGGAAGTCTAGCAGCTGGGTGATTTCATCGAGCAGCAGTTTAGCATTCTTCCATGCCATATTGAGTTCCGTCCTAACAGACTTGTCAATAGTTCCTGAGAGTACTTTCTCAAGTGGGGCAATGACGAGTGAGAGGGGTGTCTTCAGGTCATGGCTGATATTGGTGAAGAATTTTATTTTCTTTTCTTCCATCTCGTATTGCTGAGCCAGTTCCATCTCCATCTTTTGCACTTCCATCGTCTTCTTTTGCTTTTTCTTGAGCTTAAGGATATAGAGCCATAAAGCCCCCAAAGCAAGAAGACCATAAAGAATCAATGCCGGAATTGACAACCAGAATGGTGGCTTTACCACAATCTGTACGGTGGAAATCTCGCTGCTCCATCCCCCAGGAGCCACGGCTTTTACCTCCAGCGTGTAGTTTCCTGAGGGTAGTTCGTTGAAATAAATGTAATTCCCGTTTACCTTGTTCCAGTTTTCGCCGTGTCCTTTCATACGATACATATAACTGACCCGTTGCTTCATCGCCTGGTTCATACAGGATACGGCTATGGCAAAGTTATTCACGTCATCGTTGATGACAACCTTTTTCGTCAGTTGCATGCTCTCTTTCAAAGCATGGCTTTCATCGCCCACGGTTACAGCCTTGCCATCGATATAAAGTTCGGTGAACAAGACTTTCATGTCAGGATAAGTGATGTTACATTGGTTAGGTTGAATCTGCAGATACCCTTTGAAACTGCCAATCAGACATCTTCCGTCTTTAGTTGCGCATGCGGCATTGTTGAAGAAGTTGGCCTGTTGCAGTCCATCCTCATCATAATAGGGCTGGCATATGAACTGGGGCGCGCCGTTTCCTTCTTTTACTTGTATTCTGGTAATGCCATTGTCGGAACTCAGCCACATATAGTGGAATTTGTCTTCCACGATGGCACGTACATAATTGTTGGAGAGACCGTCGGCAGCCAGTAGATGGGAAATCTCTCCGTTGTTCCTATGGTAGATCCAAATACCGTTACGGCTTCCGGCCCAAACCAGTCCACGGGAATCTATGAAGATGGAAGAAAAGTATTCATTTTTCAGGGTTTCGGCTACCTTCTTGGGCGTGATGAATGTCTGTTTGCGAGTATCATAGATGAATAATCCATGACTGTTGCCGATAAACAACCATCCGTTTTCATCGATGGCCAGGCTCATGATACTGTTGGACATCATCGGAGAATTGTTGTTGTTGTTCAGAATGGTTTGACGTCCATCTTTCCCAATGTAGATGACGCCATTGTCCACCGTGCCAATCCAAATGTTACTCTCGTTGTCGGCAATCATACATTTCACTAAAGCCTCTGCGTTGTCTGGCTTGATATTATCAAGATGTATCCTTCTGAACTGATTACCTTCAAGCCGGGCCAAACCTTCGCCATAGGTTCCCAGCCATACTGCACCTTCAGGGGTGATGGCCATAGAGGTTATGATGTTCGAAGGAGTGCCCCCGTTTTCCACATTATAATATGTGATGTTCCCTCCTGCTGATTGTCGTGCTACGCCGTCTCCGTCGAAGCCTATCCAGATGTTCCCCTGTCGGTCTTCAGTTATGTAGTTGATGTCTTCGCGGTTGCCTGTGCTCACTAGAGAGAAAAGTGTGTTGTTCAGATTCGTGTAGGCCACTCCCTGCTTGGCTGATCCCATCCACATCTGACTACCTGACTTATAGAAGCAGTTGATATGACTGTTGTAGGATAGGAAAGGGCTGATGCCATAGGGGGCAAGCGGTCCGTCTTCATTCTCATTACAAACGAAAACTCCTCTATTCTCGGTTGCGATCCACAGATGGCCGTCGTTGTCATCATAAATGACCGTGATGTTGACGTGCTGAAGCTGCTCTGTCAAAGGATTAGTTACCCATTTGTTTTCTTTCAGCGAGTAGCAGAGCGGCCGCTCTACGGGAGTGTGTGCCGTATAGATTCACAATCGCATCCGACAGTCAAGATACAGATGATGATACCGGGATATATTTGACAGTTTTGTTTCTCCCTCGTAAATGAGTTTCTTGCTGTTGAGGTCCACTCTGTAGAATCTGCCGTCGTTTGTCAGTATGGCTGTCACATCCCCACGCGAGGCAATATCAATGACGTCAGGCTTTTGGTTGAGTGGTATCACCGTGAGGCTTTTCTTGGTGTAGTTGTAGTTATATAATGCTTCATTTAATGAAGCCCATAGATTGTGGCTTTCATCAACATAAAGCTTGTTGGTGGCTTTTTTTATGCCTAGCTTGTTCAGCATCTCTTTTCCATTGTTCTCTATGGCATCTTTCTGGCGATTATAAACCAGCACGTTATTGTCTGAAACCAACCACAGCATCCCGTCTGCCGTTTCCATCACCCGACTCACGTCGTTATTGTAAACGCCTACTTTGTCCAACATATAGTTTTTGTAGACATAACCGTCATAGCGGCTTAGGCCGTTGATGGTGGAGAACCACATGAAGCCATAGGAATCACGTGTGATGTCACGTACGTAGTTGTCTGCCAACCCTCCTTTCACGTCAAGCGTCTTGAAGTTCAGATTCTGTTGGCTCCATGCAGTTGACATCAATCCGCAATAGATAAAAAGTATTAAGAATGCCTTCTTCATATAGTGCCTGTTTTTCTGCAAATTTACTGCAAATAGTCCATTTGTCATAATTTCATGGTATGAATTGTATCTATATGTGTGTAATTTTAACTTCTTAATAGAATTATCGTATCATATTGCAGAGAAAATGTATTGCGAATACATTTTTCCCTCAGGAAACAAGATTTGATAAAAAGAAAAGAGGATATCAAGCGCGATATCCTCTTTTTGTATGTGGAGAGATTGTTTTGCTATTATTTTGCTTCCTCTTTCTCCAATCCCTTCGATGCCATCAGCAAGTCAACAAGTCCCTTGTCCTTGAAGTCGTGTTTCTTCTGATCCCAGAATCCAAAGTCAGCATCGTAGCACCAAGTGGTCCAGGCAATGTTGAACTCGTCAAAGACAGTCAGCATGTCCTTTGTCCACTTGTAGGCCAGTTCGCGGTCCACAGGCTCATATACGCCCCACTCACCGCAGAACAACTGAAGGTTATACTTTTTGGCAGCCTCAATGGCATCCTTGAAGTCAGCTCGAATCCTGTCGATATTCCATTCTTCCGTGGTGAATTTGTTTTCATCAATGACCGCCTTGACGGAGTCGCTGGCAGCGTCATAGTCTTCCTTTGAAACGAGCACACCGGGATAGTTCACCTTGCCGGTATATTTGCCGATGGGCGTCCACCATGCACCGTAATGGGTCAGGATCATCGGGTTGTAATAGTGGAACGAGAGTATGATGTTCTTGTCGTTTTCGGGCACCTTCAGATACTTGATGGTTCCGTAGCTCTGCCACATATTGGAGCCAATGACGAGGGTGCGTTGTGGTTCACGCTCGCGAAGTGCCTTGTGAACCTTGGCAATGAGTTGGTTCCATTGTTCGTGGTCTTCAGCTACCGGCTCGTTCATGAACTCATAAGCCACGGAGTCGACGCTGTATCCTTTCAGCACGTCTGACAGTTGATACCACATATTGATGAGGTCTTGCTGTGCCTTTTCAGAAGTGAATAGGGTATTGGCATTACCGCCTCCTTCGTTGACGGCATTGAAATAGTGGGAGCGGATGATATGCAGGTCGACGATGGTACGCAAGTGATGCTTCTCGGCCCAATTGATAGCATTGGTCATCAATTCCCAAGCCTCGGGCAGTTTGTTGCCCTCTTCGTCCCAGAACTGTACTTCGTCAATCGGCAGGCGAACGAAGTCAAAGCCGAGTGAATCCAGACGTGCGAAGTCATCTTCCTGGATATGCAAACGACGGGCCTCGCCACGGTCTTCGTTGTTTTGCGACAGCCAGTGGCTCACATTAGTACCACGTTTGATGCGGAAATTGTTTGTCGCGCCTTCCTCCTTTTTGGAACAGGCTGTGACGGCTAAAATCATCACGGCAACAAAGGCTAAATAGCTGATAATTCTTTTCATAATTGTAAGGATTTAGTTGATAATTAATTCCGGTTGCAAAGATAATAAATTATTTATAATCTATGAGATTGTCTAATGAAAACTTTATTTCATTTGTAAAGACTTTGGGAAAAAAGTGCATTTTGAGTGCACTTGTGAATCGAAACATGCGCTTTTTAGTTTTTTTTTATTAATTATTTCCAACTTTGCATATAGATTGCGTAAATAATCACTATCTTTGCAATGTAATCAGATAATGAGGTCTAAGAGAGACTTACTCCTTGTATTTACGGGGCTTCGGTCCTGATCCTCAGTTTCTCAATTACCTCTTTTAATATTAACAAGGTCAAGGCTGACATACTTCCACATTTTTGATAGTCCCTGTCAGCCAATTACCTTTTAATTACAATATTATGAACAACAATACCTTGACAAAGGTGGCACTGCGCTACCGCGCTGTGTTCCTCGACATCAACCGTGAAGACATCAATATGAAATCCGAGGCTTCGGCACCCGCGATGGCTTTCATCGCCCGTCTGAAGGAGAACGGATTCTGTGTCAGCGAAGAACTTCTCCATGCTCTGAATGCCGTTTCCCCCAACCGGTTAGCGGAAATCACCGAGTGCATCAACGACGTGATGGGCGTCAAACTCAACTGGGCGCCGCTCGTCAAGGGATGGGATGTGCCTACCGGCGAAACGATGGCCGACCATCTCATTACTTTGATTGCCAATATCTTCGGCAAGGAAGCCGGCTTCAAGGGAACGGATCTGCCTTGCGGACATCTTATTCCTGAAGGAACATTCCCATTGGAGCGTTACAACGGCTGCCCGTTCTGCGGTACTCCGTTCGAGACGGCAGACTTTGTCTATAAGGGGCAGGCAAGCAAGCTGAAAGAACTACGTCTGTTCACGGTTGAGGATATGAAGCATGTGTTCGCATCCCTCCTGGCATCAGCTACTCCGCTCGATGGCACCCAAAAGGATTCGCTGGAGCAGCTGCTTCGTGAGTTCCCGCTGCCCGATGATGCCAATATCACCATGAAGGAGACCGCCATGCTGGTCGTCAAGCTGATGGTCGCACAAGACAAGGCAGACGAGGCTTCACGGTTGCTGAAGACGCCTACAGATATTCTCCGTTATCTTTGGTACGAAAAGACCGGCTACGTACAGATTATAGAGCCTAAGACGCTTGTCTCCCATGCCCGTAAATTGTACAGCCACATGTGGGGACCGCTTGACAAGGGCGTGGATGCAGCCCGTGAGATGAAGCAGAAACTGATGTTGAAGTACGACCGTAAAGCTTGTCTGCGTGTGGCAAAGTGGCTGAACGGTATTCCCATGACTGCCCGGCAGGCCGCTGAGAACATGAATCCTAAGCGTGGCATGTGGGTGCGTATGATCCGTGCCCTCCGCCTGGGTGAATACTCCCGAAAGAAAGGGCTCGACCACTTGGCAGAGATACTCGATGTGTTCTACAAACAGGACTACGACACCTGGCAGGGCCTGGTTGACAAGGCCCGCTCGAATAACGATGCCGAAAAGACATTGGCCTTGCTGAAGGAGCGTCCCGGCCTTTTTGCCCGCTGTCTGTTTGCCTCGATGCTCCGCTTCGGCAGTGACAAGGTGCTTTCTGCCTTTGGGGAGATTACCGACAAGTTGCCAGCCCGTCTGCTTTTGTCACTCGGTAATGCTGCTGAGACCTATTTTGACCCGAAGGAAACACGACTGGCACGTCCCATCACGGGTGTTACCCACAAGATCGAGCCTAACAAGCTGATGGCCCTCTATGACGGGGAAACCCTCAAGTCAATGGCTGAGGCCGTGAATAATCTCTACAAGGCATCTATGTCAAAACGATTCGCTGCCCAGCAGACGAAGGCAAAGACCATCTTCATTGATCCCATTCTGTATAATATTCCGGTCAGCGTGGGCGATCGTTCGGCAACTATCCAGGACACTTCCTGTGCGCTGATGGGAACCCGCTTCTCTGTGGAGGGCGATGCCGTGCGCCTCTTCCTCCAATGGGGTAAAGGACTACATGCGCAGCACCTCGACATGGATCTCAGCGCCCGTATCTCGCTCCCAGACAATAGAATTGCCGAGTGTGCCTATTATAACCTGACCTGTATTGGTGCCAAGCACTCCGGCGATATCCGTTCCGTTCCTGAAAAGGTGGGTACCGCCGAGTATGTCGAGCTTTCATTGCCTGAATTGGAGAAGGCCCGAGCCCAGTATGTTACTTTCACTTGTAATGCTTACTCCACCGGAGCCCTTTCACCCAATCTCGTTGTCGGATGGATGAATACGGCTTATCCGATGAAAGTTTCTGAGAAGAAGGGTGTAGCCTACGACCCTTCGTGTGTTCAGCATATGGTCCGTATCAGCGAAGGCAATCTTTCCAAGGGGCTGGTGTTCGGCATTCTCGATGTTGCCAAGCGCGAAATCATCTGGTTGGAGATGCCTTTCACGGCGCAGACCCTGCGAGGTGCCGATAGCGCATCCATAGAGGCCCTTCTCCACAAACTGGAATCCAAGCTCTCCGTAGGTGAGTTGCTTGCCATGAAGGCTGAGGCCCAGCATCTTGCCATTGTGGAGAAACCGGACGAAGCTGATGAGGCATACACCTACGAATGGGCACTCAATCCGGCAGAAGTAACGAAGTTGCTGAACGGATAGAATCATCCATGGAGTCTTTCGTGGTTGTCGGTCATTTTGCGGCCCTCGTACTGATTCTTTTGCCCTCCTTGTTCCAAGTGTGGATGAATGCGCCCAGGCGGCTAGTAAACGTGTCGCCGGCCACTCCAATGATCTCGCCAACGGAAGAAACTCCGAAAGTGTGGAGCCGCTTACCATTTGCGTCGTATGTGATATAGAAGCTTGAGCCCTGCTTGATGATATAGAATGAGGAGCTGTAACCCTTCAGTTCCCCTTGCGTAGTGCTGAGGGTCTTTATCTTCCTGCCATTCTGGTCATAGATATAATACCAGGATTTGTTCGTCTCGATATGGCTTATGTTCTGTGCCTTCATTCCGACGGCAAAACAAAGCATAATGGTCAATAAAAGGATTCTCATACTTAATAAACAAAATACGGGAACAAATATATGAATAATTCCTCGTTTTTTCTTATTTTTGCAATCAGATTTAATAAGTTTTGTGAAATATGGACACTCTGACGAAAGACATGCAGCAGATTATAATTATTTACCTCGTTGTCATCAACGTGGTCACCTTCTTCATGTATGGTATTGATAAGTGGAAAGCAAGGAAGGCCAAGTGGCGTATCCGAGAGGCTGCACTATTAGGGCTGGCCGTTCTTGGCGGCAGTATCGGAGCTTGGCTTGGAATGAAAGTCTGGCATCATAAGACCCTTCATAAGAAGTTCAGATATGGCGTCCCGGCCATTATCGTTATTCAATTGTTGCTTGTTGGGTATCTGCTTTTGTAATCTTGGTTGGCCATCATAAATGTTTTCTCTTTTTTGTCGGCATAAAGCTTGTTTTTTCATCTGGGATTTGCTATATTTGTAGGCGTAATGAAGAAGATATATAAAGCACATATCCTTTTCACGAAGGAGAAAAGCCGTTTCGAGGAATTCGAGAACGGCTATATTGCCGTGGAAGACGGTATCGTAAAGGGTGTTTTCAACAGTTTGACTGAATTAAAGGAACAAAGCTCTTTGTCCAGTGGTCAATGGGGTGACGTCGAGGTCACGGATTTCGGCAACTGCCTGCTCATTCCCGCCATGAACGACATGCATGTACATGCGCCTCAGGTGCATAATCAGGGCGTGGCCATGGATTTGGAACTGCTGCCGTGGTTGCAAAACTATACCTTCCCTGAGGAAGCTAAGTTTGCCGACATCCATTATGCCGAGCGTATGTATCGCCGTTTTCTGCATACACAATGGCTTTTCGGCACCATGCGTAGCTGCGTCTTCGGTACCATCCACACCGAGAGCACACGCCTGCTGATGAAGCTGTACCAAGAGGCAGGCATGGGCGCATGGGTGGGCAAGGTGGCCATGAACCGCAACTGCCCTGACAATCTCTCGGAAGAGGTGGAGGCAGCCGTAGAGGGCTATGAAAGGCTGATTGCTGAGTTCAACCAGCCCGGTGCTTTGGTGCGTTCCATCATTACACCCCGTTTCGTACCGTCGTGTACACCCGAGTTGCTGAAGGCCTGTGGCGAACTGGCCAACAAATACCAACTGCCCGTTCAGTCGCATTTGTCGGAGAACACGTCGGAGATAGCCTGGGTGCAGGAGTTGGAAAGGGAGAGCACCTGCTATGGCGATGCCTATAACCGCTATGGGCTTTTCGGGCAGACGCCCACCATTATGGCACATTGCGTCTGGACATCGGGCGAGGAACTGGAAATGATGAAGCGCAACGGCGTCATGGTGGCCCATTGCCCTACATCCAACTTCAACCTGTCGTCGGGTATGGCTCCCGTGCGTAACTTCCTCGATGAAGGATTGAACGTGGGGCTTGGCAGCGACATCAGCGGCGGCCACGACCTGAACATGTTCCGTATGTTGACCTACGCCATTCAGGTAAGTAAGATGCATTACCAGCTTGACCACAGCAGAGGCTTCCTCACCTTGTCGGAAGTGTTCTGGATAGCCACCAAGTCGGCTGGCAGCTTCTTTGGTAAGGTGGGCAGTTTTGAGCCCGGCTACGATTTCGATGCATTGGTCATCGACGATGATGTGCTGCACCCCGATGAATATTCGCTGCTGCACCGTCTTGAGCGATACATCTATGTGGGCGACGACCGTCAGATAGCACATCGCTTCTGCCGTGGAAAGGAAATCGCGGAGCCGCAAATGTAAGAGAAATCAAAAGCGTATGAAAGAGAAAGATATCTATCTGGCGGGAGGCTGCTTCTGGGGAACGGAACATTTCTTCAAGCAGATTGAAGGCGTGATTGAAACGGAAGTGGGCTTTGCCAACGGCCACACGGAGCACCCTACCTACAAGGAGGTCTATACCGACCAGACAGGCTTTGCCGAGACGGTTCACGTCAGATACAACCCCGAGGTGGTGAGCCTTGAATTCCTCTTGCGGATGTTCTTCAAGGCCATCGACCCGACTAGCCTGAACAAGCAGGGACACGACGAGGGAACTCGTTACCGCACAGGCGTCTATTATACCGATGCCGCAGACCTGCCGGTTATCGGGAAAGTCTTCGCCGAAGAACAGAAGAACTATGACAGTCCCCTGGCTGTTGAAAAGCTGCCTTTGGAGAACTACTATTGTGCCGAGGAATATCATCAGGACTACCTTGACAAGAATCCCACGGGCTATTGCCATCTGCCCTTGTCACTCTTCGAGTTTGCCAGGCAGGCGAAGGACAATGTTTCATCCAAAGGAGAAAAGAGCCTTTCAGAATGACAGGACGGATTATCGTTGCCATCGACTCCTTCAAGGGGTGTCTGACGTCCGTGGAAGCCAATCAGGCAGCTGCGGAGGGCATCAGGGAATGCATGCCGGATACAGAGGTCGTGCAGATTCCTGTCAGCGATGGCGGCGAGGGATGGCTGGAGGCTTTCCGGAGTGCCGTGGGTGGTTCATTGGTGGAAATCAACGTATCAGACCCGCTGATGCGCCCTGTAGAAGCGCAGTATCTGATAAAGGATGACATGGCTGTGATAGAGATGGCCAAGGCCAGCGGCCTGACGTTGCTCTCGCCCGAGGAGCGTAATCCGATGATAGCTTCCAGCTATGGCACGGGACAACTTCTTGTGGATGCCGTTCAACGGGGCTGCAGACAGATTATAGTCGGACTTGGTGGTAGTGCCACCAGCGATTGCGGTACAGGGATGCTGCGGGCCATTATCGATGCTTTTGCAAAAGGCGGTTCGTGGGATGATGTCCATGCGCTGGATGACGTCCGTTTCACCATTGCCACCGATGTCACCAATCCCCTTTGTGGAGAGGGTGGGGCAGCCCATGTGTTCGCTCCCCAGAAAGGGGCCACTCCTGAGATGGTCATAGCCCTCGATGCCAGAGCCAAACGCTTCGCTGAATTTTCTGCCAGACATTTCGGATTTGACCGTCAGCATGTTCCAGGTGCAGGTGCGGCAGGAGGCATGGGTTATGCTTTCCTACAATATATGGATGCCCAGAGCCGTTCAGGCATAGACCTCTTGCTCGATGCGGTCCGCTTTGACGAACAGCTTGCAGACGCCTCTCTCATTATCACGGGCGAAGGCGCTGCCGACCGTCAGACGCTTATGGGCAAGCTGCCCTTTGGCATTCTCCGGCGAGCCCAAGATCATCATGTTCCCGTCATGCTGATTGCAGGCCGTATCAAAGACCGTCAGCAATTGCTTGATGCCGGATTCTCAAGGGTGGAGTGCATCAATCCTCCTTCCCTCCCCATCGAAGAAGCCATGAAGCCCGAGACGGCGAAGCGGAACATCAGACAGACCGTCTCCTCCATTGGGATGTCAGCAAAAATAGCCTTTATATTTAATGAAGAACAAAAGCAAAAATGCCGTAAAATATGGAAAAACAACTGATTGAAAACTGCATGAAACTGGGTTTCGGAATGATGCGACTACCCAGAATAGAAGGTACGAAAGACATCGACCTGGAACAGACCAAACGGATGGTGGATGCCTTCATCGAAGCCGGGGGCAAGTATTTTGATACCGCCTATGTGTATGAGGGCTCGGAGGCTGCCACCAAAGCCTCACTTTGCGACCGCTATCCACGGGAGAGCTATTATCTGGCCGACAAGCTGAACGCCTCTGAATTCGCCGCCAAAAGCGAGGAGGAAGCGAAGAACGAGATCAAGGTGAGTCTGGAACGCACGGGTGCGGGCTATTTCGACTTCTATCTGCTGCACGGCATCGACGAAGGAAACAATGACAGATTCGACCGTTATGGTATCTGGGACTATATGAAAAAGTTGAAGGAAGAAGGACTCATCCGCCACTATGGCTTCTCCTTTCATTCCACGCCGGAACATCTCGAACAGCTGCTGACCGATTACCCCGACGTGGAGTTCGTGCAGCTTCAAATCAACTATACCGACTGGGAAGACCCCGTAGTCAATTCGCGCCGTTGCTATGAGATAGCCACTCGTCACGGCAAGCCCGTCATCGTGATGGAGCCCGTGAAGGGAGGTAAGCTGGCCGACCCGCCACAAGCGGTGAAGGACATTTTGAAGGGTGCCAATCCCGATGCTTCGTTTGCCTCATGGGCCATCCGTTACGTGGCTTCGCTGCCCAATGTGATGATGGTGCTCAGCGGTATGTCAAGTGAGGAGCAGATGGAGGACAACGTGTCGGTGATGCGCGAGTTCCAGCCGCTGACCGACGAAGAGCAACAGGTGCTGGAAACGGCCACCCAGGCTTTGCAGCAGTATGCCGACATCGCATGCACGGCCTGCCACTATTGCACGCCGGGCTGTCCCATGGATATTCACATCCCCGAGATTTTCGCTGTGATGAATGTTTACAAGATGTATGGCAATCTTGAGGAGGCGCGTAATGAATACAGCTGGCGTCCTGGCGGAGAGAAAGCCTCGGCCTGCGTACAATGTGGCCAGTGTGAGGGAGCCTGCCCGCAGCATCTTCCCATCATCAGCCTCTTGGAGGAGGTGGTGGAAACGTTGGAGAAGTGACCGCGAGTCAAGCCTTTTTAGTCGATAGATGAAGCAATTCAATATGACACCACAAGAAGAAAGAAATCAGAAATTGGCGGAGCAGATGATCAAGAACCTGAACCGCCGTAATATGGAAGCCTTCTACTGTCCTACAGGCAAAGAAGCTGTGAAGAAAGTCTCGGAACTCATTGCCGACGGAAGTACCGTGACATGGGGCGGAACGGCTACCGTCCGCGACCTTGGTATTCCGGAAGCATTGAAAATAAGGGGAACGCTTGAAGTCCTCGATCGTGACCAGGCTGAGACTCCCGAAGAAAAGGAGGCCATATATCTTAGGGCTTTTACGGCCGATGTGTATCTGACGAGTGCCAATGCCATATCGGAAGATGGCGTTATCGTGAATATCGACGGCAACGGCAACCGCGTGGCTGCCATCACCTGGGGACCGAAAAAGGTCATCTTTGTTATCGGGCTCAACAAGGTAGCCCAGACCGTAGAGGCTGCTTTGACCAGGGCCCGAAGCATAGCATCACCTGTCAACGCCCAGCGTTTTGACATCAAGACACCTTGTAGGATAGACGGCAGGTGTCATAACTGTAATTCACCGGAGAGTATTTGCAGCTATGTCCATTTCCTGAGAAACAGCAGAACCAAGGGGCGACATGTCGTTGTGCTTGTCGGCGAAGATTTAGGTTATTAAGGAACAGGCAGTGATTACTATAGCGACAATCTTGCTGGTCGCCAATGTTCATATTTCGATAGTATCTCCCTCCTTGGCTATTTCCCAGAAGGGTATGTTCGTTTCATCCGTGAACTCCTTCATTCGCCAGGAAGACTCGAAGCCACTGACGACGAAGTGCATGGGGACAAACAAGCCTACTTTGAACCGCTCGATGAACTGTCGGCCACCAAGCGTATAGCCATTGCCGATACGACCGTCTATGGGGAACATCACCACATCGAAACTGTCGGCAACCTTGCGGATGTCCTTCAGTTCCCCAAGATATTGTTTCTCATGGGCTATCGGGTCGATGTCCTCTTCAATCTCCTCACTATAAATCGTCTGTCCTAACACCACTTCGGGCAAGAATCTTGCATACCAGTTATTCAAGTCACCGGCATGGAAGATACGCTTACCCTCCGTTTCAACTATCCATGATACACCGCTGTCAGTGCTTCCTAATGCTTTGACGGAAACAAGTCCGTCAGACCACGAGGCTCCCTTGGCCAACCATGCATCGGCTTCCATTTTACCGGCTCTCCTGTGCCGGAGAATATCCTTGCTCAGGATATAGATCACATTCTCTTTGTGCTTTCTCCACTCGAAGATATCCCTCGTGAAATGGTCTTCGTGAAAGTGACTGGAGAATACATAAAGAGGCTTCTCGCTCTGAAGAACTGATTCCATCACATTGGCTGGATCCATCCAATAATCGAATACCAGGATGGATCTTTCTGTTTCAAGCACGAAGCCGCTATGGAATATATAGGTCAGTTTCATTGCTGATGAGATAGTCCACATGGCCGTGCTTCTCAATCACTTCCTTCACAAACTCTTCCAACACTTGTTTGTCGGCAAGGTCGCCAACGAAGTGATTACCCTGCTGCTTATCTATTACGCAAACCGTGGCTCCTGCTTTCTGGAACTCCTCAGCTATGCATCTTCCTATGCCCTGTGCGCCACCTGTCACGATGACTATTTTATCTTTGAAATCTTCCTTTTTCATAACCCCATGACATTTTAAGAGCAAAATTACGTAAAAAAACGATTTTTTGACTACCTTTGCCGAAAGATTTAATAAGAATTGTGAAATGGATTATCTTCCTAAAGACCCGGCCATATTGGTTTCAAGCGTGAACATGCTCCTTCGCGACGAGGAGTATGACACGTTGGAGGCATTGTGCTACAGCTTTGGGACAGAGCCAAAGGAGATAAAGAACTACCTGCACGGATACGGATTCGTCTATAGTGAGCAGCAGAGGCAATTCCGTCCGATAGGATACGATCAGTAAGGAATGATAACACGTGACGCCAATTAGTTTTAAAAGCATATGATTAAAGATATCCTTCTCGTCGGTACAGGCAGTTTCTTCGGTGGCATCGCCCGTTATCTTATAGCCCTAGGCATGAAGGGAATTAGTGGTACATATCCCTGGGCTACGATGACAGCTAATATTGCCGGTTGTTTGCTGATTGGATTACTCATACCGATGTTAAACCGACTAAGTTCTCCTTCGCAGCTAAGCCTTCTGTTGACAGTGGGGTTCTGTGGGGGATTTACGACGTTCTCCACGTTCTCAAAGGAGAGTCTAAACCTCTTGCAGTCAGGCAACTATACAGCCTTCTGCCTATATGCCTTTGGTAGTGTCGCCATTGGAATACTTGCCGTTGCTATTGGCTTTGCATTAGCAAAGTAAGCCCTCATATAGTAGGTAAATGATGGACAAACCAATAATAAGATAACAGAGGTAAATGAAAGACCGAATAAGAATAAAGTCCTGGCTGTCAGTCGTAGTGCTGCCTCTGTTCAGCTGCCTGGTTCTGGCGGCTTGTTCCAAAAGCGACAGCTCTTCCGGGCAGGACAACGTGGCAGCCATAGCCGATAAGGTTTGGGCATTCTCGCAGGCCCATCCCGACGGATTCACACTCGACATCCGGACAATGACTGAGCCGACTGAAGGTATAGCCGTCAGTTACGCAGAGACCCAGAACAGCCACTCACGCAATCAGCTTGGCAAGGTTGTCAGCCATGCACTCAGCCATGACGGCTTTGTGGGAGGATGGTTCAACACAGCGGATGGGCTTTATTACTTTGACAGCACGAAGCTTTTCCCGGAAAACAAACTCGGAGATGCCATCCGGTTCGGAAAGGAGAACTTTCAGCATTCGGTTTTCATACTTTCCACCTTTACGGACATTCCCGTTGAGGGAAAGGTTGCAGAAATTATAGAAAGGGGTACATTGCTCATAGGCACCACAGGCGACTATCGTCCGCTGTCGTTCCGTGAAGACGACGGTACCTACTGGGGTTTTGGCATAGAGGTGGCCAAAGATATTGCCGGCGGGCTGGGCGTTGGAATAGAATTCGTCAAGACTTCATGGCCTACGCTGACAGCCGATGTGTTGGCAGACCCCCAGACTTTCGACTTTGCCATAGGAGGCATCACCATCACCGATGCCAGACGCGAGACCATGCTCATGAGCGACGGCTATCTGGCTAATGGGAAGACCATTCTCTGCAGGGCATCAGAGCGTGACAGTTACAAGTCTTTGGCAGATATAGACAAGCCCGGAGTCCGTGTGATGGTGAATCCTGGTGGGCTGAATGAGAAGTTTGCCAATGAGCACCTGACGCATGCAACCATTCTCGTCCACCAGAAGAACGAGGAAATCCCCGCGCTCATAGCAGAAGGAAAGGCGGATGTGATGATAACGGAAATAACGGAGGCTCCCTATTACGTACAGTCAGACACCCGACTCGCCGCTCCTCTTCTGAATGAGCCCTTCACCCATGGGGAGATCGGCGTGCTGATGCAGAAAGGGCAGGAAGACTTGTTGCAGATGGTGAACAACACCATACAGAAGATGAAATCCGATGGCACCCTTCGCCGTCTGCATGAGAAGTACGGACTGGTATATGCCTATTGATAACGGAAGATCGATATGGACTACCTAAAGTTTCACCATGACAATAAAACATCGCCAGTCTTCATCATGTCAAAGGACTCTATGGCATCTTAGTTTGGCAGATGCCATTCTGCTGCCACCATTTGAAAGTGAGTGCATCGCCGTTGGGGTCGCATGATGTGGAGGCATCGAGGGTGATGGTCTGATCGGCTTTTGCCTTGACGACGATGGCATCAGTACCATTCTGTCCGTTGGCTATGGCAACCGGATTATGATTGCCTCGTCGTGCTTATGTGCCTGGCACCTATTATTATAAAAAGGCGGGTGTGATTCTGATGGACATCGTGTCCGAAAGGCCTTGTCAGCAGGATTTGTTCGACAAGGTGGACCGCAGGAAGCAACAGCTTCTTACACGAACCATCGACCGCATCAATCTGCTCAACGGGCAAAACAAGGTGCGGCTGGCCATTCAGGGCACGGATATCCGTTTCGGCTTGAAACATGAATATCTGTCACACCGCTATACCACCAACATTCAGGACTTGCTGGTGGTGAAGGTCTAATCCCAGGGCTCAAACTCCAGTTCCAGCTCTATCCATTTGCGCTGGGATTCAGGACGGGGAGGATTGGAAACAGAAAGTCCTATCAGCCGTACGTAATGGTTGCCTAATGCGACATCTTTCAACAGCCGTTTGGCAAGTGGAAGGATGTCGTCCTTCGTATGGAGAACCTTGTCACCGGTGATGCTGTGCGTGTGCTGTTCGAAATTCTCATATTTCACTTTCAGGGTGAGCGTCGTTCCCTTAAAGTCGGATTTTGCCAATCGTCTTTCCAGCTCAATCACCGTGTGGTATAGTTCAATGATGAGGGCCGACTTCGAACTGATGTCTTTCTCGAAGGTCTGCTCACAACCTACCGATTTCCGTTCATAGTCCACGATTACAGGCCGTTCGTCAATCCCTCGGGCAAACTGATAGAAGATTGCACCCATTTTACCGAACGCTTGCGTCAGCCTTTCCTGTGATATCTTGCGCAGATCGGCTCCCGTGAAGATACCCATATGGTGCATGGCCTCTGCGGTTTTAGGGCCCACGCCCCAAATCTTCTCAATGCGCAGCTGGTCGATAAACTCCTGTGCACGGTCGGGGTGTATGGTCGTAAGCCCGTTGGGTTTCCGCCAGTCGGAGGCAATCTTGGCCAGCAGTTTATTGTAGGAAACACCTGCCGAGGCAGTCAGTTGGAGCCGTTCGTGGATTTTCTGCTTGATTTCGCGGGCAATGTCAACGGCCAGTTCTATGCCGGGCTTGTTTTCCGTGACATCCAGAAAAGCCTCGTCGAGCGATATGGGTTCAACAAGGTCGGTATATTCGTGGAAGATTTCATGCATCTGCCGCGACACCTCCTTATACTTCTGATAATTCCCGTGAACGACAATCAGGTCCTTGCAAAGTGATTTTGCCTTCGTCATAGACATCGCGGAATGCACCCCGAATTTCCGTGCCTCATAGGAAGCCGTAGACACCACGCCCCGTTCTGAGTCACCGCCCACGGCTATGGGCTTTCCCCGAAGCTCCGGATGGTCTCTCTGCTCCACGCTTGCAAAGAAACTGTCCATGTCGATATGGATAATCTTCCGTAACATTTCAGGATGCAAATATACAAAAAATCCCCGTAAAACAAAAATCCCCCTCTTTCGGAGGGGGAAAGGATTATATTTGATAAAGTGATAATTAGTTTGCAGCCTCGAATTCGCGCAGGAAACGGATATCGTTCTCGGAGAACATACGGAGGTCGGAGACCTGATACTTCAGGTTCGTGATACGCTCCACGCCTAAGCCGAAGGCATAGCCGCTGTAAATCTTGCTGTCAATACCGCAGAGCTCGAGCACGTTGGGATCTACCATACCGCATCCGAGGATCTCCACCCAGCCGGTGTGCTTGCAGAAACCGCAACCTACACCACCGCAGATATGGCAGGAAATGTCCATCTCAGCAGAAGGCTCCGTGAAGGGGAAGTAACTGGGACGCAAACGGATTTTCGTATCGGGACCGAAAAGTTCACGGGCGAAAGTCAGCAGCACCTGTTTCAGGTCGGTGAAGCTCACGTTCTTATCGATATAGAGACCTTCTATCTGGTGGAAGAAGCAATGGGCACGGGCTGTGATGGCCTCATTGCGATAGACACGTCCGGGACAAATCACACGGATGGGGGCTGTCAGTTTGCCGTCTTCAGTGTGCATGTTCTCCATTACACGAGCCTGAACACTTGAAGTGTGGGAGCGCAGGAGGATGTTCTTCGTGACATCGTTGAGTTCTGACTGCTCCACGAAGAACGTGTCTTGCATGTCGCGGGCAGGATGGTCTGCAGCGAAGTTCATCTTTGTGAACACATGCAGGTCGTCCTCTACCTCAGGACCGTCAGCCAATACGAAGCCCATACGTGAGAAGATGTCGATGATTTCATTCTTCACGATGGTCAGCGGGTGGCGTGTGCCTAATTGTATGGGGTAGGGTGTGCGCGTCAGGTCGATGTCGTCACTCTCAGTCTCGGCGGTTGCCAACTGTTCGCGCAGCATATTGATTTTGTCGAATGCTGTCTGTTTGAGTTCATTGATTTTGATACCCACTTCCTTTTTCTGGTCAGCAGCCACATTGCGGAAGTCGGCCATCAAAGCATTGATTTCACCCTTCTTACTGAGGTACTTCAGACGGAGTTGTTCAATCTCTTCCGCATTAGCGGCAGTCAACTCACTCACTTCTTTCAGAAGACTTTCTATTTTCTCTAATAACATGATACAGATTGATAATTTGGCTGCAAAATTACTACAAACGAATGGAAAAACCAAATTTATTTGAGTTTTTTCTGAGTGCAGCCTCATTTCGTGGAACGTAGTTATATATTTTTCAAAATTAATTCCTTTAATCTGCTTTTATATTGATAATAATTTGTAATTTTGCACCGTAGTTTTTGAGAGAATAATCGTATTACTGATGAGAAAGAGTGCAATAATCGTATTGATGGTCTGTATGTCGATGATGATATGGACAACAGGCTGCACTGACAAGAAGAAAGCTGTGGCTGCTGATACCACTGCCGTCACGGACACAATTGCCGACACCACCGCTGTGGATTCACTTGAAGATTTAATTGATGATGCGCCTATTTCAAAGGCCGTCGATGAACTCTTCGATGACTTTTTCTTCAATTTTGCCGGCAACCGCAAGTTGCAGATGAAGCGCATAAAGTTCCCGTTACCAGTGGTGAAAGACGGAAAGACCGTACAGATGACGAAGTCGCAATGGCAGATGGAGCGTTTCTTCATGCCTCAGGGCTTTTATACCTTGATTCTCGACAACCGCAAACAGCTGAATCTCTCAAAGGATACGAGCATCAATCATGTCGTTGTGGAGAAAATCAACCTCCAGGAACAGCATGTGAAAAAATACAATTTTGACAGAAAGGACGGAGAGTGGATGTTGACCTCCATTGATAATAGTGCGATGGTTCAAAACAACAATTCCTCTTTCTTGAAATTCTATCAGCGCTTTGCCACTGATACTGCTTTCCAGATAAAGAGCCTGAGCAACCCCATTGCCTTTACGGGACCTGACCCTGACGATGATTTCGAAACTATTACAGGAGACTTGCTTCCGGAACAATGGCCGGATGTAGGGCCCACGGATCTTCCCCGTGACCTCATCTATAATATTATCTACGGTCAGGAATACAAGGAAAGCACCCAAAAAATATTCCTGCTTCGCGGCATTGCCAACGGACAGGAATTGCAAATGACTTTCAAGGCTATCGGCGGTGAGTGGAAACTGACCGGACTGGTAGAGTGATGGTTAATGTAGTTTTTAAGGATGATACTATTTAGGATTTGAAAGACGTAAAAGATTATAGTTTAAAGGCGCACAATACATTTGGCATTGAGGCTAAATGCAGGCGTTTCTTGGAATTCTCGTCCGTGGATGAGGCACAGGATGTATTGCCCACGCTTCGAGGTGAAGATGCACCGCTGATGCTCTTGGGAGGTGGTAGCAACCTGTTGCTGACCAAGGATTTCCAAGGAACGGTGATTCATTCGGCTATTATGGGAACTGAAGCCCGTGAGACGGGAGACGGCCATGTATTGTTGCGTTGTGGTAGCGGCGAGACCTGGGATGATATCGTGGATCTCTGTGTGAGCCGTGGTTGGTATGGCGCAGAGAACCTGAGTCTGATACCCGGTGACGTCGGTGCCTCTGCCGTTCAGAATATCGGTGCCTATGGAGTGGAAGCCAAGGATTTGATTGTACAGGTGGAAGCTGTGGAGATAGCAACGGGTAATCTGCATCTGTTTACCAATGAGGAATGCCGGTATAGTTATCGCCAGAGCCGTTTTAAGCAGGACTGGCGTGATCATTTCTTCATCACACATGTCACTTACCGTTTGTCGCTCACTTTCGAACCGCATCTTGACTACGGCAATATCCGTACTGAATTGGAGGCAAAGGGATATCAACAAAAGCCCACGGCAGCCCAGTTACGTCAGGTTATTATCGATATCCGCAATGCCAAGCTGCCTGATCCCAAGTTCGAAGGAAATGCAGGTAGTTTCTTCATGAATCCTGTGGTGACCCGTCAGAAATATGAAAGGCTCGCTGCTCTGTATCCCAACATGCCGCATTACACCATCGACGAGGAACATGAGAAGATTCCTGCCGGATGGATGATTGACCAATGTGGTTGGAAAGGAAAGACACTTGGACGTGCCGGTGTGCACGACCGTCAGGCTTTGGTATTGGTTAACAAGGGTGGTGCTACGGGTGACGAGATTGTGCATCTTTGTGAACAGATCAGGATGGATGTCTACAATCGTTTTGGCATTGAAATCCAGCCTGAGGTGAATATCGTTTAGCATATGAAGTTGACTTTTCTGGGAACGGGAACATCTGTAGGCGTGCCCGCTATTGGTTGCACCTGCCGGACTTGTCGGAGTACAGACCCTCACGATAAGCGGTTGCGTTGTTCTGCACTGATAGAAACCAAAAGTACACGTATCCTGATTGATACGGGCCCGGATTTCCGCCAGCAGATGCTCAGTCAGCCTTTTCGGAAGATAGATGCCGTTTTGCTCACTCATATCCATTACGACCATTGTGGTGGCATCGACGATTTGCGGCCTTTCTGTCAGTTTGGTGAAGTGAATGTCTATGCTGATGACCTGACAAGCCGGGCGCTGATGCAGACCGTTCCTTATTGCTTTGCCGAGAATCGTTACCCCGGGGCACCTGCCATCGTTCTTCATACCATTCAGCCGCACCATCCGCTATTGGTGAACGGTGAATTGGAGGTGCTTCCTGTCAGAGTAATGCATGGCAAACTTCCCATCCTTGGCTATCGTATCGGGCCATTGGCCTATATCACGGATATGAAGCAGATGGCTGATGAGGATGTGGCATTGCTTGAGGGCGTGAAGGTGCTGGTAGTAAATGCCCTCCGTTATAAGCCGGATCATCATGCTCATCAGAATGTGGATGATGCGGTGGCATTTGCCCGAAGGGTAGGGGCAAGACAAACGTGGTTGATCCATTCCTGTCATGACATAGGACTTCATGCCGAAGTCAATTCACAACAGCCTCCTGATATTCAGTTGGCTTATGATGGGCAGGTTGTGGAGATTGAAGACTAAATCCGCCAGATAGATACGGGAATCTCCGATTTTTAGTTAATTTTAATTAATTATTACGGATGTGAAGTTGGAATTGTTTGCGTAAACGGAAATAATTCGTAAATTTGCACCGTGTTTTTCATAGTATTAGATTTAAGGTTAACAAGGTTGGAGTACAGCGGTACTCCTTTTTTTGTGCTTAAAATCCTTAAGGTCCTTAAAGTCCTTAATGACCTTAAAGTCCTTAATGACCTTAAAGTCTTTCACTTCCTCTTAAATTTCCGGTAGAGCTTCCAGACTAGCAGCAGACCATCGAGTACTGATGCACCGTTGTTCACCAACTTGCTGGGCATAAAGCCGCTTTTCTTTGAGGGCATCTTCGGCTTCTCAAAGAGTTGTTGGCGCAACTTGTTCATCTGCACGCTGTCCTTGCGGATTTCCTTCAGCAGCTGCGCCTTGCGGTCTTCGATGGAACGCAGGGTAGTGTAGGTGGGACCGTTTATCAGTTCGTTTTCAGTCATATGCTCTAATCTCTAAGTCCTTGCATCCTTCTTCATCTTTCAAAAATCACTTCTCCATCAGCAGGCTGGCAAGGAATCTGACCAGCGGCTTCTCCACCCACGATTTACGGAAAGCCATAAACAGCAGGAAAACGATGATGTAGAAACCGGCCACGATGCAGAAGGCTGCCGGATGTCCCAGACTGGGCGCCATGGCATAGGCAGCAGCGAAAGAAAGGTAAATCAGGATGATGATGACGATGAGGAACACCACGGCTGCCATTACAAGGGCCGTGATGAGCCTCACCACCTTTTCTATAACATCCAGTCGCAGATATTCATTCTGCAACCCGATGTAATGACGAATCAACTCCACGAGTTGACCGATGGTCTCTATATTCTGGTCGTTGGAAAACAAAATATTTTCTCTATACTTTAACCTTTAACCTACCAACAAAAAACTTACTCTGCAATCTCAGCAGCAGCCTCCTTGATGTCGTCAGCCAGGTCGCCGATTTCTTTCTTGGTGAGGTTGATGTTGTGCTTCTTGCAGAAGTCGTCGATAGCGTCAGTAATCTTCTCACGAGTGTCCTGTCCTTTCTCGGGAGCCATGAGGATGCCGAGAGCTGCGCCGGCGATAGCACCGCCGAGGAATGCGCCAATGTAACCTAATGTTTTCATAATCCTAAATATTTAATAGTTAATATGATTTTCAATAATCAATAAGCAAAGTTACACATTTTTTCCCTAATCCCAAACATTTCTTCCGTTAAAAACTATGTATTTGCGGCATTTAACAAACTTTATGCACAAAATTGACTTGTTTTCGCTCGAATTTATGTAACTTCGCACAAATTTTATAAACAAATTCATCAAATTATATTGCAAATATGAAGAAGTATATGGTTTTATGCGCAGGTTTGGCTGTCGCACTCGCATTCACAAGTTGCAAATCTTCAGAGAGCGCTTATCGCAAGGCTTATGAGAAAGCCAAGGCTCAGGAGACTAACACCGTTATTGAGCAGCCCACGAACACAGGTACTGAGACGACCGTTGTGGCTCCCGTGGTAACTCGTCCTTCCACCGAGACAACCGTTGTCGATAATGTTGACAATGCCGTAGTTCGTCAGGAGAGTGTTCAACTCATCAATGGTTCCGGCCTCCGTAATTTCAGCGTTGTGGTGGGTTCTTTCTCTGTAAAGGCAAATGCCGAGGGTCTTCAGCAGACACTGAGAAATGCAGGCTATGATGCACAGATTGTTTTCAATAGCGCCCGCAACATGTATCGCGTGGTGGCTTCTACCTACGACGATAAGGCCAGTGCCGTGCGCAGCCGCAACGACTTCAAGGCCGGTAAGTATCCCGATGCTTGGCTGCTCTATAACCAGCAGTAAGCCAAAGTGCCGCGAATACTTTCAATAGATTACGGTAAACGACGTACAGGACTAGCAGTCACCGATCCTCTGCAGATTATTGCCGGAGGATTGGCGACTGTTTCTACTTCTACACTCTACGATTATCTGGTGGCCTATATGGCAAAGGAATCGGTGGAGCGTATCGTTATCGGAAAGCCTATTCAGCCCAACGGACAGCCAAGTGAGAATCTTGCCCGTGTGGAGCAATTCGTAAACCGTTGGCGAAAGGCGCAGCCCTCCGTGCCCATCGAGTATGTGGATGAACGTTTTACCTCCGTGCTTGCTCACCGGGCCATGCTTGAAGGCGGCTTGAAGAAGAAAGCCCGTCAGGATAAGGCGCTCGTTGATGAAATCTCCGCCACTATCATTCTCCAGAGTTATCTGGAAAGCAGGAGGAAGTAATTCTAAACTCTTAATTCTTAATTCATAGTGATATTACCTATATTTATATATGGACAGCCCTGCTTGAGGAAGGTCAGTGAGGATATCACCCTCGATTATCCTGAACTCACGCAGTTGATTGAAAACATGTGGGAGACGTTGGCTTCAAGTGAAGGCATCGGACTGGCGGCTCCGCAGATTGGCAAGAATATCCGCCTGGTCGTTATCGACCTCGATTTGATTTCTGAGGATTTGCCTGAGTACAAAGGTTTTAAGAAAGTATTTATTAATCCGCATATCTTGGAATACGACGAAGAGGCGCCCCAGGATAATATGGAGGAAGGCTGCCTTTCCCTGCCTGGCATCCATGAAAAGGTGCAGCGCCCCACGCGTATTCATGCCAGATGGATGGAACCTGACGGTTCGGAGCACGATGAGTGGATTGACGGTTATCTGGCCCGTGTGATGCAACACGAATTCGACCATCTGGATGCCAAGATGTTCATTGACCGTATCAGCCCATTGCGCCGCCAGCTGATCAAGAATAAGCTGAAGGCGATGACTCTCGGGAAATACCGTTGTAGTTATCGTACAAAGTCCTTGCGAAGATAATCTCGTATTGAGAATATGAGGATAAAGGACCTTATTATAAGACTAATTTCTCCCCGCCCTATAGGGAGGGGTTGGGGGTGGGTTTTCTTTTTCTGTCCTCTCCTCTCATTTGCCCAATACAACTTAGATCGTGTATTGACAGCTGGCCGTGCTGCCCTCTATTATGAGGACTATGTGCTGTCAATCCAGTATTTCAATCAGGTCATCACGGCCAAACCCTATCTTTATGAACCATGGTTCTTCCGCGGAGTAGCCAAGTTTTATCTCGATGACTGGATTGGAGCGGAGAACGATTGTTCTGAAGCCATCCGCCTCAATCCTTATATTTCCGGTCAATACGAATTGCGTGGTCTTTGCCGCATCCGGCAGAAGAAATACAAGGAAGCCATAGCCGATTATGACTGTAGTATCCAGTATGACCCTACCAGTCAGGGACTTTGGTACAACCGTGTGCTTTGCCGCATTGAAGACAAGGATTATGATCGGGCCACGGCCGACCTCGACTCTATGACCAACCGCTGGAAAAACTATGCGAAGGCATGGCAGCTGAAGGCGGAAGTAGCTCTCCGCCAGAAAGATACGGTCAGGGCGGCTAGTCATTTGGATAAAGCCCTCGAGTTGGATGAGTATGACGGTGAGGCCTGGATGGTGCGCGGTATGATTTCCATGAGTCGAAAGAAGTGGAAGGATGCCGATGCTCAGATTACCAAAGCCATCCATTTGAAGCCGACGGTGGCTGGCTATTACATCAACCGCGCCCTTTCACGCTACAACATCAATAATCTCCGTGGGGCAATGGCCGACTATGACAAGGCCATCGAACTGGAGCCCAATAACTTCCTGGCTCACTACAACCGCGGACAGCTTCGTGTTCAAGTGGGTGATGACAACCGGGCCATCGATGATTTCGACTTCATCATCCAGAATGAGCCCAAGAATATCATGGCCATATTCAACCGTGCTTTATTGCTCGACCGTACGGGTAATCTCCGGGGGGCCATCCGCGACTATACCACGGTCATCGACCAATTCCCCAATTTCTGGACAGGTCTCAGTTACCGTGCATCCTGCTACCGTCGCCTAGGCATGACCGCCAAGGCTGAGATGGATGAATTCCGTATCTTCAAGGCTCAGCAGGACAAGCACTTAGGCTATCAGCCCCGATGGAGCAAGCAACACCGAAAGGATGTGCGCAAACTCTCGGATATTGATATGGACAAGTACAACCAGTTGGTGGAGGAAGATGAACAGGAGGTGAAGCATGAGTATGCCTCGGCTTATCGCGGAAGGGTGCAGAACCGCAAGGTGGAGAATGAATTCCTGCCGCTCTTCTGTCTTTCATACCAGCGTCATACCAATGGTGTGAAGGATGTGCTGACCTTCGATCAGGAGGTGGAGCGTTTCAACACCAAGCCGCGTCCGCTCCATCGTGTCTATGTCAGTGGTTCTACGAAGTCGCTCGACGAGCAGGAATCGAAGGCCTATTTTGCTTTGATAGATACATTGACCAACCAGATTCAGGACATCCGCGATTTGCGTGAGAGTAAGGGACTCCTTCTGGAGCGTGCCATCGCCTATGCTTCCACTCAGAATCAGGAAGCCGCCATCAACGACCTTACCGCCTATATCCAGTTGGATAGCGTTTCATCGTTGGGCTATTGGCAACGGGCCGTCTGCCAGGTGATGATGAATGAGTTCTCTGCTTCACAGGGAGTGGATATTCAGTTGAAGAACGCCCGTGCCATGGATGATTTCAACGAAGCCTTGAAGCGTAGCCCCCATAATGCCTACATCCTTTACGACCGGGCCACTTTCTATGCTCACCGTCAGGACTACAACCATGCCATTGACGATTTCACCAAGGCTATCCAGCAAGACCCCAATCTGGCGGAAGCCTACTATAACCGAGGCCTCTGCCGTTTGTATGCCGGCAATACGGCTGAGGGCAACAAGGACTTGAGTAAAGCCGGCGAACTGGGACTCTTCAATGCCTATAGCATTATGAAGAAACAGCAGAAGACAAAAAAATAGATTTGTTTTTATTTGCTTTTGTCCTCACTAAATCGTACCTTTAAATAAGGTACTTACGTTCGACAATTCAAAAAATAAATAAAATTCTTTTTGGTATTGTCCTCACTAAATCGTACCTTTGCAGCCGATAAATAAAAACATATATTGTAGATATGATTAAAATCACTTTCCCTGACGGCTCTGTACGCGAATATGAGCAGGGCGTCACTGGTTTACAGATTGCCGAGAGCATCTCACCGGCTCTGGCACGCAACGTTGTGAGTTGCGGCGTGAATGGTGAGACCACAGAGTTGAACCGACCCATTAACGAAGACGCTACTATCGCCCTCTACAAGTTTGAGGACGAGGAGGGTAAGCACACCTTCTGGCACACCTCCGCCCACCTTTTGGCTGAGGCTCTTCAGGAACTCTATCCCGGCATCCAGTTCGGTTTCGGACCTGCCGTTGAGAACGGTTTCTTCTATGACGTGATGCCGCCTGAAGGTACGGCTATCTCAGAGAACGACTTCCCGAAGATTGAGGCCAAGATGAAGGAACTGGCTAAGAAGGACGAGGCCGTTGTGCGCCGCGATGTCTCCAAGGCAGATGCCCTGAAGGAATTCAAGGCCGACGGACAGGAGTACAAGTGCGAGCATATTGATCAGGACTTGGAGGACGGTACGATTTCCACCTATACACAGGGTGCCTTTACCGACCTATGCCGCGGTCCTCACCTGATGTCGACAGGAATCATCAAGGCCATCAAGATAACAAGCGTTGCCGGTGCTTTCTGGCGCGGCGATGCCAAGCGCGAGCAGATGACGCGTATCTATGGTATCACCTTCCCCAAGCAGAAGATGCTCGACGAGTATCTCGTGATGCTCGAAGAGGCTAAGAAGCGCGACCACCGCAAGATTGGTAAGGAGATGGAACTCTTCATGTTCTCCGACCGCGTAGGTAAGGGCCTGCCCATTTGGCTCCCCAAGGGAACAGACCTTCGTCTGCGTCTGCAGGATATGTTGCGAAAAATCCAGAAAAACTATGGCTATCAGGAAGTTATTACTCCGCATATCGGCTCGAAGAACCTCTATGTGACCTCTGGCCACTATGCCCACTATGGCAAGGATTCGTTCCAGCCCATCCACACCCCCGAGGAGGATGAGGAGTACATGCTGAAGCCGATGAACTGCCCTCACCATTGTGAGATTTTCGCCAATAAGCCCCGCTCCTACAAGGACCTGCCTTTGCGTATTGCTGAGTTTGGTACGGTCTATCGTTATGAGAAGAGCGGCGAGCTCCACGGACTCACACGCGTGCGCTCATTCACGCAGGATGATGCCCACATCTTCTGCCGTCCCGATCAGATCAAGACCGAGTTCATGCGCGTGATGGACATCATCAAGACCGTGTTCTCCACCTTTAATTTCGACAACTTCGAGGCTCAGATTTCGCTCCGTGATCCTAACGACCACGAGAAGTATATCGGTAGCGATGAGGTTTGGGCCGAGGCTGAGCAGGCCATCATCGATGCCTGTAAGGAGAAAGGGCTCGAAGCCAAGGTGGAATTGGGTGAGGCTGCCTTCTACGGACCCAAGCTCGACTTCATGGTGAAGGATGCCATCGGCCGTCGTTGGCAGTTGGGTACCATTCAGGTGGACTACAACCTCCCTGTGCGCTTCAAGCTCGAATATACCGCTGAGGACAACTCCAAGCAGACGCCGGTGATGATCCACCGTGCTCCCTTCGGTTCCATGGAGCGTTTCACCGCCGTGCTCATCGAGCATACTGCCGGACATTTCCCCTTGTGGCTCACGCCCGACCAGGTGATGATTCTGCCTATCTCTGAGAAGTTCAACGACTACGCCAAGAGCGTGCAGAACTATCTCGGTCAGCAGGGTATCCGTGCCAGCGTCGACAACCGCAACGAGAAGATTGGCCGCAAGATTCGTGACAACGAGTTGCGCCGCATTCCTTACATGCTTGTCGTTGGTGAGAAGGAGCAGGCTGAAGGTCTGGTCAGCGTCCGCAAGCAGGGTGGTGGTGACCAGGGCCAGATGAAGAAGGAGGACTTCGCCGCAAAGATCAACGCCGAGGTTTCCGAAATGCTCAAGGCCACCGACATCCGTCCTGAAGAGTAAAAAGTAAAGAGTGAATAGTGAATAGTGAAGAATGAACAAAGAAGAGTTCATAATGTAAGTTTTCAACGTTTTTGTATCCCTTTCAATCCCTCTGTTTGTTAAAAATATGTAAATTGAGGTGGGGGATAATGAAATTCTTCACTCTTCACTCTTCACTCTTCACTTAAAATTACTACCTTTGCAGCCGATTTCGAAATTATCACTCGAGTAAGAACTTTTAAAACAGTTAATGAAGCAAGACAAAAAAGGTAATCAATACCGAATAAACGAGCAGATTCGTGTTCGTGAAGTGAGAATTGTGGGTGAAAACGGCTCCACCGTGGTGCCTACCCGTCAGGCACTTGACATGGCCCGCGACGAAGGCGTGGATCTCGTAGAGATCTCCCCCAATGCCAATCCTCCCGTATGCCGCCTCATTGACTACAGTAAGTTCCTCTATCAGCAGAAGAAGCGTGCCAAGGAAATGAAGCAGAAGCAGGTGAAGCAGGAAGTCAAGGAAATCCGCTTCGGACCTCAGACCGACGAGCACGACTACAACTTCAAGCTGAAGCATGCCAAGGAGTTCCTGGAAGAAGGCAACAAGGTGCGTGCCTATGTGTTCTTCCGCGGACGAAGCATCCTCTTCAAGGAGCAGGGCGAAGTGCTGTTGCTGCGTTTTGCCAACGACCTCGAAGAATACGGCAAGGTTGACCAGATGCCGTCATTGGAGGGCAAGAAGATGTTCCTCTACATGAGCCCCAAGAAGGCTGGTGTGGCCAAGAAGAGCCAGCAGAAGCGCGACCGCGAGCAGGCTGAGGCCGATGCCAAGGAGCAGGCAAAAGGCAAAGACCAGAGAGTGAAAGAGATCGACGCTGAGGCTCCCGCCAACGGAGGTATGTTCGCCAACATCAAGAACGGCGAAGACATCCTGGCCAAGCTCAAGTCAGAAAGTGAAGAGTGAAAAGTATAGAGTGAAGAATTGACGTTATCTAGTTAAATCGTAATAACGTTATCACAAAACACTTGAATCTTGAAACTTGAAACCTGAAACGCATCGAAGATGCAAAACCCCGAGTGCGCGTAACGTCTTGGTAATACGTTGCCGCCTCACATTAATATAATATTAATAATTTAAAGTTTAAAAAAATGCCAAAAGTAAAGACAAACTCCGGAGCCAAGAAGCGCTTCAGCTTCACCGGAACAGGCAAGATTAAGCGTCATCACGCTTATCACAGCCACATCTTGACCAAAAAGACCAAGAAACAGAAGAGAAACCTGGTGCACCAGGCAATTGTAGACAACAGCAACTTGAAGCAGGTACGCGATCTGCTCTGCCTCCGTTAATTTAATTAATTAGAAAGGAAAAGAATTATGCCAAGATCAGTAAATCATGTTGCTTCAAGAGCAAGAAGAAAGAGAATTCTGAAACTTACACGCGGCTACTTTGGCGCACGTAAGAACGTTTGGACCGTTGCCAAGAACACCTACGAGAAAGGTCTCACCTATGCATATCGTGACCGCAAGAACAAGAAGCGCAACTTCCGCGCTCTCTGGATTCAGCGTATCAATGCTGCTGCCCGCATCGAAGGTCTCAGCTACTCTCAGCTGATGGGTGCTCTCCATAAGGCCGGTATCGAGATTAACCGCAAGGTGCTCGCCGACCTCGCCATGAACAATCCTCAGGCTTTCAAGGCCATCGTGGAGAAGGTTAAGTAAGAAATTTCAAAGCATTTATAAAGTTCCGTCCTGCTGTAGAGTAGGGCGGAATTTTTTTTGAGCGATTACAGGATTACAGGATTACACCCCAAATTATGCGCCCCCTCTCCGAAGCATTCACTTTTCATTATTTATTGTTATATTTATAATTATATATAAATATCTATATATATAAATAAATATGTATATAAATAATTAAAAATACAACAAAACAAACGATTATTTGCAAATAGATTTATGTATATATATTAATTTATATATAAATATAAGTATATATATACATAAATATATATAATAATATAAATATATAGTATAAATATGCAATCTCAAAAGTCCAGGGCACAAAAAACAGGGTGTAATCCTGTAATCTTGTAATCACCTGTGTCAACCAATCCAGTATAAGACACGAATCCCGTCCTTCCTTCCACCCATCAGAAGCATCGTTTCCACCCATTGGAAGCATTGTTTCCAAAGTCTGGAAGCAACGTTTCCACTCATTGGAAAAAAAGCCTCTAACGTTCAGGGCAGAGTCAGGGACAAAAATCTTCAAAAATCTTTCGAAAATCATTGTAGGCGTTATGATTTATGTAAGATTTTTGTAGATTTTTGTTATACACCCAAACTCCTATAATTAACTCTTTCTTCCCTTTTTACTGTAGACTATTGGTCTACACTTGATGAAAATCAAAAAAATTTCAGTTGAAAGAAAATTTTTGACTGATACTCATTGCTTTATGAAATAAAATAATTAAATTTGCCCCCAAATATAAGCATGTGATTTGCTTTTGGGGTGCATTACTATGATGTCATCCATCCTTAGAGAAAATTCGACTATTTACATAATATTAATTTATAAAAACTCCTCAAGTTATGAAGAAAAAATTATTTACGCTTTTATTGTGTGCGTTTGCCGTGGTTAGTGCAAATGCGTGGCAGGTTACTTTTAGTAGTGATAACAAAACCGCTTACATTGTAGGTGAGGGTGAGTCTGATTCTCAAAACTGGACTGAGGCTTTCCCAAATGAAAATGATCGTACAAAAATTGAAAATGCAACTACTCTTATTTTTTCTGGTACTATCCATAATTTGAAACCATTTGATGGTCATGCTGCTAATGCAACTACAGTGAATTTTAAGGATGCTATTTTCCCTTCAAGAGGTGAAGTTAATGTTCCTTATTACAAGTATGACCCAACTGGATCAGGAACAAAGTATTCTTTTAATTCACAAACAAAGCAATATGTGGTTGATGAAAATGGTAAATACGTTCAGGCCACTGGTACATATCATACAAATGATATGACTTTTGCTTATTTTCCTGCTCTAACAAATGCTGTATTGTCAGATAGTGTTGATATGTTATGCCAGAACTGTTTCCAAAACAATCCCAATTTCCAGAATGGTTTCGAAGATCCTACTGATGAAACAACATATCTTCTCCCAAGTAACATAAAATATATTGCTCCAGGTGCTTTTGATAATGTTCCTTTGACAGAGATTACAATTCCTGCCACTGTTGATTATATAGATGGAGGAGCTTTTAGAAATGGTGTCATTAATCACATTATAGATGTGTATGTTAAGGGTAACACTGCGGCAGCAACTGGTGCTTTTGATAAGCAAAATACTGTGAATCAGACAGTAGCTGTAGGAAGATTTGCAAGTTTGCACTTTCCGAAAGAACTTTCTGATATGTTCGTGAATTCTAATCATGAGCTTGATCTCGCAACATCTGTGGATGCAGGTGCTTTTCAGAATTGGTTGAATAATCATCATAGTTTTGCTGGTAATGGTTGGCAGGAGTTCGTAAGTTCTGCTCCTGGTGATCCTATTGAAATTCCAGATGGTAAGAAGGTCGTATTAAGAACTTTTAGTGATAATGTTGCTCATTATGTTCCGACTAACTATCGTGCTTATATTGTACAGGGCGTTACTGGAACTAAAGAAACTGGTTACAAACTACAATTGAAAGAGACTTTTGCAATTCCTGCTAATACGGGCGTGATTATCTATGGAGAAGTTATCAATAATGCAACAGGTTTTTCTCTTCCTATCCTGTCGGGCTCTAGGTGGTACGAGAATCCATATGATAGGAATAGTTATTCTATGGTTGAAGGAGAAAAGACCTATGATATGACTAATTACTTGGTGGCTAATTGCAATCTTCCTGCCGGAACAAAGATTGGTCCTTACGAACTTGGTTCAGATGGTACGGTGGCCGAGAGAAACTTTGTTCTTGGTTCATATAATAGTACTGACATGGGTAAACAGAATAAATTAGAGGAAGACTATATTGCTTTTTACCGTGCAAAGACAATGACACCTGGTTCTAACAAGGCTCATTTGAAGCTTCCTTCCACTATCTACAACGAATCTCAGGGTTATGAGCTTAGAGCTATTAAATCTGAATCATTTAGAGCAGAACTGTGGGAGAGAGATTATATCCAATATGGTGACTGGGGTGATAAAGATAAAAGTGGAACTGATCCATTCTTAGCTAAGTCTTTCGGCGAGCCATTTGAGGAAACAACAGGAATCAACAATGTGAAGAGCGAGAACACTGAAGATGCAATCTATAACCTGCAGGGTGTGAAGGTAGCTAATCCTGTTAAGGGTGTTTATGTGAAGGCAGGTAAAAAAATTATTATAAAGTAAAATTTGAGAAATATAAAGATATGAAAAGTATATATGAAAAGCCAGTCGTCGAAATAACAACTGTTTATGCAGAGCCTATCTTGGCCGGTACTCTAGAACATGGTGTAATTGAAACGGATTTGTCTAAGGAATCCGAATTCGAGGAAGAAAACGAAACTGGCATTCCTAATTCTTACACCAACATCTGGGGCGACGAAGAAGAAAAAGAGAACTAATTGATTTAGATAAAGAAATAACAATTGAGGAGTAGAGCCGGAGCAGAACCTGAAAGGGAAATGCTTCGGCTCTCTCCTTTTAGTCTCATCCCAGCTCCATTCCCGAGCTTCGCTCGCCTACCCGTAGCCTTTTCCCTGTAGGGAGGTGTGTTTTTATTTCTTCACGTAGTTCATGCGGACACGCTCGTAGGCGATGGGGCCGTTTACGGGGATACGGACACGCATCAGATAGTCACCGGCTTCAGGACTGTTGCGCTCACTCATGGAGTCGAGCGTTACGTAGTGGACATCGGCAAAGTCGCGCTCATCCCAGGCGTGTACGTGGCCGCAGAAGACGGCGGTCACATTCCATTCTTCAAACTGATTGAGCAGATAGTAGGTCTCTTCCTTGGCAAAGGTGGAGGAGAACTGAAGGTTTGACGGACGGAAGATGTTGGTATGGCTGAAGACAAAGGTGTAACGGCACTTGAAGTAATTGTCCTTGGCGTGTGCATCAAGTACGCCCTCTTCGATGAGTTTCACCTGCTCTTCACCGAGGGTGCCGCTGGCGGTGTCGAGAAAGATGAAATGGTCGAACTTGTCGGTTCCGTTGACATAGACGTCGAACTGGTAGAATGAGGAGTGGAAGATGTTGCACCACAGGGGCCATCCGTTGTGGGTGAGGTCGTGGTTGCCCACTACGGCGAAGAAGGGGTATTGGATTTGTTCGTAGCGTACGGTGTCGCCAAGTTCATCGACATAAAGTCCGTCCCAATCTCGCATGGGCAAGTCTTCTATGGGAATCTCGTCATAGTTCTTGGCGCAATACTTTTTCTTGTATTTATCGAGCGTGTTTTCCAGGTTGATGTAGTATTCGGCCTTGGTGTCGGCAATGTCGCCGAGATGCACGTAGAGCAAGTCCTCTTTGTCGAGTCCTATCTGAAGCATCTCCTCCATGCGCCCCATGTCGTCGGTGATATGGCTGTCGGCTCCCACGAGGAAGGTGTATTCTCCTTTATCGGCTACAAAAATGTTGAAGTCAGCCTTATGCTGCTGATAATAGAGGTTTGACATCTTGATACGGTCTTCCACGCCTGTACCTGAGACGAGTACGCCGATGGGGCTTACTTTCTCGCATGATGCCATGGTGAGGGTGGCCACGGCTGCTAATATAATAATGTATATCTTGTTCATCTTACCATACGTATTTTAATCCGAATTTCTGTGAAAACTCATATTTACTGGCCAACTGGCTCATGGAGCCTGCGGGACGGATGTTGAACTCGCCGAAGAGACGCATCCGCTTGGTGAGGTTGGCATTGAAGCGGAGACCCCAGTTGATGTTCCAGTTTTCGTAGTAGTACTCGTCGTAGTTGCGGAAGAAGAGTCCGATGTTCCAGGAGTTCCATCTGGGGCGTACATTCAGTCCGAAGCCGAAGGTGAATGTGAGGGGCTCATTGTAGCCGTCGCCCAGCATGCGGTACCACATTGCGGATTCGCCGATGGTCACTTCGAAGTAGGGTGCTTCCACGGTAGCAGAGATGTTGGCTGTATACTCGTTGGTACCGAACCGATGGTAGCGGTTGTACATCATTTTGCCGTCGAAGTAGAAGTTGAAGTATTTCCACGGCAGCCGATAGCCACCTTTGACGAAGGCGCCATAGAGTTGCTTGCCGAACTGGGCCTGCATGTCACCTTCCACGCTCCATCGGTCGGTGAGGTGGCGCTTGTAGGATGCTGACATACCACCGAAGACGCCTGTTACTACATTCCGTCCTCCGACGATGTAGCCGCTCACTTCGTTTTTGTGTTCTCCGTCGTATTTATGCTCTCCGCAAAAAGTCTGGGCCGTTGCCGGGAGACAGAATGTTGCGGCCATGCATAGGAGCAATCTTGTGAGAAACGGTCTGATATCTCTCATACTCTAATGTTATTTATCTGTTGGATAATTTTGTTTTGATTAGACAATATCTAGTATTTGCCTGCAAATATACGAAAAAAAACAAATGGAATGGTATGTTTTGAAGAAAAAATATGAATAGAATTCAATATTGCTATTCGTATAGTTTGCGAGATTTGAAATAGAAATAGTTATGATTTTAATTTCTTTTTGCTAAAAAAATTTTGTAGTAAGAGAAAATATATCTACTTTTGCGGCGTAAACATTCTCATTAAGAGGATATTTGTTGATTTTGTTATTTAGCTGATTATCAAGACAGGAATCTGGACGGTTCCATAACCAACTAACTACACAGATAAAAGGCATGGCTTCACGTATATGGCGTGAGATTTGTTTGCTAAGTGTAGTAGGTAGTCCAGAACCTCTGTTTTAATGGCAATCAACATCTCACGCTTTCTTTTATTGTTTTTTCTCTCAAAAATCTTATGTTTTATCTCAAAATGGCTATTTTGTCACTTGTGAGACATGGAATGAAACTAATGAGACGTGAGAATTTGGAGCATTATAATAACCGTTGTATATTTGCAATCGAAAATGCGGGGCTGATGTATGAGTATCCGCACATTGGGATAGATTTATCTGTTTTAATTGATGCATAGATATGTTTAGGTTATTATTAGATAGTTATTAGTTAATTCATTACCATAACAGGACGCGTCGGGATGACGAGTCCTGTTGTGATTTTATGGGGTAGGGACTTTAAGGTCTTTAAGGTCATTAGGGATTTAAAGTCAGTTCAGATTCCTTTCATGGTCAGGGAGATGCGGTTACGCCGGCGGTCCACCTGCAATACTTTTACCTTCACGTGCTGATGAAGATGGATTACATCGTTAGGGTCTTTCACGAATTTATTTGCCAGTTGCGAGACATGGACAAGACCGTCCTGATGGACTCCGATGTCGACAAAAGCTCCGAAGTTGGTGATGTTGGTGACGATGCCTGGAAGTATCATGCCTTCCACGAGGTCATCAACCTCCTTGACATTGGGGTCAAACTCAAAGGCTTCCAACTGCTCACGTGGATCGCGGCCGGGTTTCTCCAGTTCCTGCATGATGTCGGTGAGGGTAGGGATACCAATCGTGTCAGTTACATATCGGCGGATATCCACCTGTTGGCGTAGTTGCGGGTTGCTGATGAGATTGCCTACATGGCAGCCTTGGTCCTTGGCCATCCGTTCCACTACCTCGTAGCTTTCTGGATGCACGGCAGAGTTATCAAGCGGATTCTTGGCTCCCGGAATACGGAGGAAACCGGCACATTGCTGATAAGCCACGGGTCCAAGTCGAGGTACTTTCTTTAACTGGGCTCTTGAGGTGAAGGCTCCGTTCTCACGGCGGTAATCCACAATATTCTGTGCCAATACAGGACCGAGACCACTCACATACGTGAGGAGGTGCTGGGAGGCGGTATTTAGATTGACACCCACCTGGTTGACACAACTCTCAACGGTCTGGTCAAGTGTATGCTTCAGTTTCGTCTGGTCAACATCATGCTGGTATTGTCCTACGCCGATGCTTTTCGGGTCAATCTTCACCAGTTCCGCCAATGGATCCATCAGTCGGCGTCCTATGCTGACGGCTCCGCGCACGGTGACATCCTCGTCGGGGAACTCCTCTCGTGCTGTCTTGGATGCCGAATATACGGAGGCTCCATCTTCGCTGACAACGAAAATAGCGGGAGCCCCTTCTTTGAGGGAGGCCAGATCCTCTATGAATTCGCGGGTTTCCCGGGATGCTGTGCCGTTGCCGATGGCTATTGCTTCAATCTGATAGTCACTGATCATCTCGAGCACGTGCATCTTGGCTTCCATGAGGCGGTTGACAGGCGGGTGGGGGAAGATGGCCTCGTGGTGAAGCAGGTTGCCTTGAGCGTCCAGACACACCACCTTGCAACCGGTGCGGAAACCTGGGTCTATACCCATCACACGCTTCTGCCCCAATGGGGCATCCATCAGGAGCTGGCGCAGATTCTGGGCAAAGACGTTGATGGCTTCATCATCCGCTTTTTCCTTGCTCAAGTTTGCAAACTCCGTTTCTATACTGGGCTGTAGGAGTCGTTTATAACCGTCTTCCAGCGCTTCGTAAAGCAATCGCTTGCAAGCACCTCCACCCTGAGGGGGAATAGGAGGAAGGCATCGTCTGAGTCTGCTGATGCATTCATCATCGTCGGTTTCTATCTTTACCCTGAGAATGCCTTCGTTTTCACCACGGCGCATGGCCAGTAGCCGATGGCTGGAACAACGGCGCAGGGGTTCTTCCCATTCGAAGTAGTCGCTGAACTTTTGCGCCTCGTCGGTGTCCTTCTTTGCCTTTACCACCTTACTTATAATAAAAGCATCTCTACGGAACTGTTGGCGCACGATATTGCGACATTTTTCATCTTCTGCCAGTTGTTCGGCAATGATGTCCTTAGCACCTTGGAGTGCCATCTCCACGTCCTTAATATCGCCTTTCACAAAATTCATGGCTGCCTTCTGGGGATTAGGTGCGGCGTAAGATAGCAACATCTGTGCCAATGGCTCCAAACCTTGTTCACGGGCCACCTGAGCACGTGTGCGCCGCTTGGGGCGGTAGGGCAGATAGATGTCCTCCAGTTCCGTCGCGTTCCAACACTCGTCAATGCGCTTCTGAAGTTCGGGTGTCAGCTTGCCAAGTTCGGTGATGGTCTTGAGGATTGTTTCCTTACGTTTGGTCATTTCCTTGAGCTTCTCGTTGAGGTCGCTGATTTGCGCTATCTGCACCTCATTGAGTCCTCCGGTGCGCTCCTTGCGGTAACGGGAAATGAAGGGGATGGTACATCCTTCGTCGAGCAGTTTCAGCGTATTCTCCACGCCGTCCTGCGGCAATGAGAGTTGCTGGGCTATGATTTTCGTGAAAATGTTCATATTTCTACTTATTTCTTTGGGAGCAAAGATAATCAAAAGTTGGCACAATTAGCGGAAAAATGAAAATAAGTTTTGGAATTATAAGAAAAAGAAGTATTTTTGCATCACCAAAACGAACATAATCAATCAACCATAAACCCTATTTAATGATGAAAAAGAACATCTTATTTGTTTTCTTAATGCTGGCCACGGTGGCTATGGCGGATAAAAAGCAGGTGGCTATCATCTCCGTTAACGACATGCACGCCAACGTGCAAAGGATGCCTGTGCTGGCTGATATCGTGGACAGCATTCGTGCGATTTATCCCAACCTGCTGGTGCTTTCGGCCGGCGACAACCGTACGGGAAGCCCCATCAATGACCAATACCGTATTCCTGCCTATCCCATGGTGGCTATGATGAATGCCATTGGCTTTGATGCCTCCGCCTTGGGCAACCATGAGTTTGATAGTGGCGTAGAGGGACTCGGGCGCCTGATCAATCTGGCTCATTTCCGTCATCTCTGTGCCAATATAGAAGATCCCCAGGAGCACGGACTGAATGTCTTGCCCTATCAGTTCTTCGACATGGACGGTATACGTGTAGGTGTTCTGAGCGTGGTTCAGTTGAGCGACCGTGGTACGCCCAGCGTCCATCCCAACAAGATTGTCGGGCTGGAGTTTAAGAACGAGAAGGAGACCATTGCCAAATACAAGTGGATGCGCGACGAGTGTGACCTGAACATTCTGCTTGACCATAGCGGCTATCCGGCAGAGAAGGAGTTCTGTGAGGAATTCCCGTACTACGACCTCATCATTGGCGGTCATACACACACCAAGGTGGATGGAGAACGTATCAACGGAGTGCTACTCACCCAGACCGAATGGCAACTGAAATACGTCTGTCTGACGGTAGTGACCTTTGATGATAAGAAGATTGTCTCAAAAGAGGCTAAGCTCATTGACGTGAACAAGCATCAGGGACGTAGCGAAGTGCTCGACAACATGCTGACACTCTTCAACGAGAATCCGTATTTCAAGACCGTTCTGGCTACGAATGAGGTGGAACTCAACGATGTGGAGGAAGTGGCTTGTCTGATGGGTGACTCTCATGTAGCTGAGAGTGGTGCCGATTTGGCAATCCTTAACTTTGGAGCAGTACGTGACAGTCATCTGGATCAAGGCCCCATCCGCATCCTTGACGTGTTCCGCATAGACCCATTCGGCAATGAGGCAGCCGTCTATACCCTGACGGGCGCAGAGGTGGTCAAACTGATTGAAGTGAGCCGTCAGAAAGGCCGTAACCGTGCTCCATTCGTTTCTGGTATGACCTATGAGATGACTGTTGACAAGGCTGATACGGCAAAGATCAAGAATACCAAGGTGTTCCTTTCGAATGGCAAGCCCATCGATAAGAAAAAGCAATATAAGGTGGTGCTCAACAGTTATGTGGCAAGCATCGGACTGGATCCTGACAAGTCGGAGGATTATACCTGTGGTACGACTCCCGAGTTGTTGATAGAATATCTGAAGAAGGTATCCACAGTGAATTACAAAGGAAAGGTTCGCCGTAAGATTATACGGAAATAATTAATTATTATAAAATAATTTGTGGGTGTGAAGATTTTAAAGTAACTTCGCACCCTATTTTTATGATATCTGTAGAAGGACTTAAAGTAGAGTTTGGTGTAAAGCCCCTTTTTCACGACGTGAGTTTCGTGATAAATCAGCGTGACCGTATTGCCTTGGTGGGCAAGAACGGTGCGGGGAAGTCAACCCTGCTCAAGATACTCTGCGGGATGCAACAGCCTACAGAAGGTGTGGTCAGCATACCTAACGATACGACGATGGGCTATCTGCCGCAGGTGATGAAATTGGTGGACGATACCACCGTGCGTGAAGAAGCCCGCAAGGCCTTTGCCGACCATACGAAGATGGCTGAGCGGCTGGAGCGGATGAACCGCGAACTGTCTGAGCGGACGGATTATGAAACGGAGGAATATATGGACCTCGTTCAACGTTATACCGAAGCCCACGAGCGCTATCAGATGATGGGTGCCGAAGGCTATGAGGCCGAGATAGAGCGCACGCTGGTAGGTCTGGGCTTTGAGCGTACCGACTTTGAGCGTCCTACAAAGGAGTTTTCCGGTGGTTGGCGTATGCGTATTGAATTGGCAAAAATCCTACTTCGGAAACCTGATGTGTTGTTGCTTGACGAGCCTACGAATCACCTTGACATAGAATCCATCCAATGGCTGGAGCAGTTTCTGGCTACCAGTAGTAGTGCTGTGGTCTTAGTGAGCCATGACCGTGCCTTTATAAATAATGTGACCAACCGCACGATGGAAATCTCATGTGGACAGGTGACTGACTATCGTGTGAAATACGACGAGTATGTGGTGCTTCGCAAGGAGCGTCGCGAACAGCAGTTGCGTGCTTATGAGAACCAGCAGAAGGAAATTGCCGACATCAAGCAGTTTGTGGAACGTTTCCGCTATAAGGCCACGAAAGCCATTCAGGTGCAGCAACGTTTGCGCCAGTTGGAGAAGATGGTTCCTATTGAGATAGACGAGGTGGACAATTCGGCCTTGCGTTTGAAGTTTCCCCCTTGTTTGCGAAGTGGTGATTACCCGATTATCTGCGACGAGGTGTCAAAGAGCTACAACCATCTTGTCTTTGAACATGTGAACCTTACAATAAAAAGAGGTGAGAAGGTGGCATTTGTAGGCAAGAACGGTGAAGGAAAGTCGACGCTTGTGAAGTGTATCATGGGCGAGATTCCCTTCGAGGGAAACCTGAAGATAGGCCATAATGTGCAGATTGGCTATTTTGCCCAGAATCAGGCACAATTGCTGGATGAGTCGCTGACCGTTTTCGATACCATCGACCGTGTGGCTACCGGTGACATCCGTCTTCGCATCAACGATATTCTTGGTGCCTTTATGTTTGGTGGTGAGGCTTCAGAGAAAAAGGTGAAGTTCCTCAGCGGTGGTGAGCGTAGCCGTCTGGCGATGATTAAGTTACTCTTGGAACCCGTCAACCTGTTGATACTCGACGAGCCTACCAATCACCTTGACATGCCTTCCAAAGATGTGTTGAAGGAAGCCATCAAGGCTTTCGACGGTACGGCTATTATCGTGAGCCATGACCGTGAGTTTCTTGACGGTCTCGTGTCCAAGGTCTATGAGTTTGGCGGCGGTAAGGTACGTGAGTATTTGGGTGGTATCTATGACTGGATTAATAAAGCCCCTCTTCTACTTCCCCCAACGGGAGGAGTGCCCAATGGCGCTGAAAAGAAGGTTGCTAATAGTATACCTCAAGAATTGAAAGTTAATCCTTCGGTAGAAAGTGCGGCGGGGGCCCTTTCCTATGCCGAACGCAAGGAATTGCTGAAAAAGAAGTCACGCTTGGAAAAGAGCATCAAGGAAGTAGAAAAGAAGATAGAAACCCTGGAAACCCGTATCGCAGAACTTGATGCCATCCTTTGTACACCAGAGGGTGCTTCGGATATGACTGTGGTTACGGAATATACCTCTACAAAGCGTCTCATCGACCAGGAAACAGACCGTTGGGCTCAACTCTCAGAGGAATTAGAAACGATAGAACTATAAATATCTGTGCATATACCAGATGATAATTAATTAAACAAATAAATAATGATTATGAAATTCAGAACAATGATGACAACCGTGCTGATTGCATCGGCAGCCATGGGTGCTAGTGCTCAGGAACTGAAGTCGGGTCTTGTGATGTCGAACCTCGATACAAACGTCAAGCCCCAAGAAGATTTCTACCAGTATGCCTGCGGTGGTTGGATGAAGAACCACCCCCTGCCTGCTGCATACAGCCGTTATGGAAGTTTCGACCAGTTGCAGGAAGACAACGACAAACGCATCAACAGCATTCTTGACGAACTCCGCAAAGGTACTTATGCCAAGGGAACTATAGAGCAGAAACTCTCCGACTTCTACAAGCTCGCCATGGATCAGAAGCGCCGCAACAAGGAAGGCGTGAGCCCCGTGATGCCCATTATCAAGAAGATGGAGGCCGCCCAGACCAAGGAGCAGCTTTTCGAGATTCAGAAGGAACTGATGCAGTATGGCGACCAGCAGTTCATGTACATGGGCTTCGGTGCCGACGACAAGAATGCCACCGAGAACATCCTGAACATCTATCAGGGAGGCCTTACCCTCGGTCAGAAGGAGTATTATCTCGACAACGATGAGGCCACGGCCAAGATCCGTGCCGCCTACAAGAACCATATCGTCACGATGTTCCAGCTCTTCGGCTTCAAGAAGGGCGTTGCCCAGCAGAAGATGGAGCAGGTGCTCAAGATTGAGACTGCCCTTGCCAAGGTGAGCAAGAACCGTACGGAACTCCGCGACGTGGAGGCCAACTACAACAAGATGACCCTGAAGGAATTCGAGCAGAAGTATCCCCACGTGCAACTCTCGCAACTGGCACAGGCCGAAGGTGTTGACCTGAAGTATATCCAGGACATGATCGTGGGCCAGCCCGACTTCGTGGCAGGTGCCGACAAGGTGATTGCCGAGATGACTGCCGACGAATACCGCGCCTATATGGAGTGGGGCGAGATTACGAGTGCCGCCAGCTACCTGAGCGACAAGGTGGTGGCTGCCAATTTCGACTTCTTCGGCAAGACGATGCGCGGCCGCAAGGAGAACTTCCCCCTGTGGAAGCGTGCCACCGGACAGGTGGAGAGTCAGATGGGCGAGGCCCTTGGCCGCATCTATTGCGAGCGCTATTTCCCCGCTTCTTCTAAGGAGCGCATGGAGCGCCTGGTGAAGAACCTGCAACTCTCTCTTGCCGAGCGCATTATGGCTCAGGACTGGATGGAGACCGACACCAAGCTGAACGCCCTCTCGAAGCTCTCCACCTTCTATGTGAAGATTGGCTATCCCGACAAGTGGAAGGACCTCTCGGCACTTAACATCGACCCCTCGAAGAGCTTCTACGAGAATGTGATGGAGTGCAACAAGTTCCAGACCAAGCGCCATATCGAGGAGAAGGCCGGCAAGCCCGTCAACCGCGACGAGTGGCACATGACTCCCCAGACCGTTAACGCCTACTACAATCCCACCACCAACGAGATTTGTTTCCCCGCAGGCATCCTGCAGTACCCCTTCTTCGACCCCACGGCCGACGATGCCTTCAACTATGGTGCCATCGGTGTGGTTATCGGCCACGAGATGACGCACGGCTTCGACGACCAGGGCCGCCACTACGACAAGGTGGGCAACATGACCGACTGGTGGACCGAGAGCGACGGCAAGAACTTCGAGGCCCGCACGGGTAAGTATGCCGACTTCTTCTCAGCCATCGAGGTGCTTCCCGGACTGAATGCCAACGGCAAGTTCACCCTTGGCGAGAACCTTGCCGACCACGGCGGTCTGCAGGTGGCCTTCAATGCCTATAAGAACGCCACCAAGAATGCTCCGCTGAAGGACATCGACGGACTCACCCCCGACCAGCGCTTCTTCATTGCCTATGCTGGCGTCTGGGCCGGCAACATCACCGAGGCCGAAATCCGCAACCGCACCAAGAGCGACCCCCACGCACTGGGCCGCTGGCGTGTGAACGGAGCCCTGCCGCATATCGACATGTGGTACGAGGCCTTTGGCGTGAAACAAGGCGACAAGATGTTTATCCCGAAGGCAGAGCGCCTGCAGCTTTGGTAAACCGCATATCATAGACATGGAAAGGATGCCGAAACATTGATTTTGGCATCCTTTTTTGCTTTTTCTGCAAAATAGTTGTAACTTTGCACCCAAATTATCAGTAAATACTTATATGCCTTTAAGAATACCCGACAGACTTCCCGCGATAGACATCCTGAAGAAGGAGAACATCTTCGTGATGGATGACACCCGCGCCCACACGCAGGACATCCGTCCGCTGAAGATTGTCATCCTGAACTTGATGCCGCTGAAGATTACGACCGAAACCGACCTCGTAAGACTGTTGTCGAATACGCCCCTGCAGCTTGACATCACGTTTATGAAGCTGAAAAGCCACACCCCGAAGAATACGCCCATAGAGCACATGATGATGTTCTATAAGGACTTCGAGGTGCTGAAGTCGCAGAAGTTCGACGGTATGATTATCACAGGCGCACCCGTTGAGCAGTTCGCCTTCGAGGACGTTACCTACTGGGACGAGATGAAGACCATCTTCGACTGGGCCAAGACCCACGTGCAGAGCACGCTCTACATCTGCTGGGCTGCCCAGGCCGGGCTCTACTATTATTATGGCATCCCCAAGTATCCGCTCGAGAAGAAGAAGTTCGGCATCTTCCCCCAGCGGGTCATCCAGCCGCAGCTGCCCATCTTCCGCGGGTTCGACGATTTCTTCTACATGCCCCACAGCCGCCACACCGAAATCCGTCGCGAAGACATCGATGCCAGCGAGTACCTTTCCGTACTTGCCGAGGGCGAGGAGAGCGGCGTCAGCATGGTGGTGGCCCGTGGCGGCCGCGAGTTCTTCGTCACCGGCCATCTGGAGTATGCGCCTAACACGCTCGACAAGGAATACCGCCGCGATATCGGAAAGCGCGACGATGTGGAGCTTCCCAAGTATTACTATCGCGACGACAATCCCGACAAGGGACCCATCGTGAAATGGAGGGCCCACGCCAATCTCTTCTTCCAGAACTGGGTGAACTACTACGTTTATCAGCAGACGCCTTACGATATTAATCTCATTGGGTAACACAAGCATCCCCGAGTGAAACAGACCATCGAACTGCTGGCTCCGGCCAAAAACCTGCAATGCGGCATCGCGGCTATCGACCACGGTGCTGATGCCGTTTATATTGGGGCTTCCCGTTTTGGGGCCAGGGTGGCAGCAGGCAACTCGGTCGCCGACATTGCCCAGCTATGCCGTTATGCCCATCCCTTCGGGGCCAAGGTCTATGTCACGGTCAACACCATCATCTACGACGATGAGCTCGACGATACCCGCCAGCTCCTCGAAGAGCTAGAGCAGGCCGGCGCCGATGCCATACTGGTACAAGATTCTTCACTCTTCACTCTTCATTCTTCACTTCCTCTTCATGCCTCTACCCAGACCGACAACCGCACTCCCGAAAAAGTGGCGTGGCTGCGCTCTTTGGGATTCCGTCGGGTGGTGCTGGCCAGGGAACTCTCGGTCGATGAAATCCGCGAGATTCACCGGCAGGTGCCCGATGTCGAGCTTGAAGTCTTCGTGCATGGCGCGCTCTGCGTCAGCTATAGCGGCCAGTGCTATGCCTCGCAGTATTGCTTCGGCCGCAGTGCCAACCGCGGCGCTTGTGCCCAGTTCTGCCGCCTGCCCTTCGACTTGGTCAATAGCAATGGTCAGGTGATAGAGCAAGGGCGGCACCTGTTGTCGTTGAAAGACCTCTGCCTGATAGACCACCTGGAAGAGTTGATGGAGGCCGGTGCCGTTTCGTTCAAGATTGAAGGCCGCTTGAAGGATGCCGACTATGTGAAGAACGTCACCGCAGCCTATAGTCAGCGGCTCAACCAGATTATCGCCCGCCATCCCGAGCGGTATCAAAGAGCCTCCCGGGGCCGTTGTTCCTACACCTTCGAGCCTAACTTGAAAAAGACCTTCAACCGCGGCTTCACCACCTATTTCCTGCATGGCCGCCAGCCCGACATCTTCTCGCCCGACACCCCCAAGGCTTTGGGTGAGTATGTGGGAAAGGTGAAGGAAATACGGCGCGACTCGTTCAACGTGGCGGGAACGGCTAGTTTTGCTAATGGTGATGGACTGTGTTTCTTTTTAGAGGAGAGAGGAGAGAGGAGAGAGGAGAGAGAAATGCTTGGCGGCTTCCGCGTGAACCGCGCCGTGGGCAACCGTCTCTATCCCTTCAAGATGCCTGCCGGCCTGAAACCCGGCATGGCGCTCTATCGCAACAACGACATGGAGTTCGAGCGGCTCATGGCCGGAAAGACAGCCGAGCGCAAGCTCCCCCTTTCCATGACGCTCGAGGCCGTTGATGGTGGCTTCCGGCTCAATGGCATCTTCTTCGCCGCCGAGCATCAGGAGGCGCAGAAACCCCAGCAGGAGAACATCATCCGTCAGCTCACCAAGTTGGGAGGAACACCCTATGTGTGCGACTCCGTGCAGCTCGTTCCCAACGATTTCAACTATTTCATCCCCAGCAGCCAGCTGGCCGAATGGCGGCGCCAACTGGTGTCGTCGCTTCAGCAGCCCGTCAGGGTTCAAGGGCTAGCCCCCGCTCCGTCCGAAAAAGTTCCTTTGAAGCCCTATGCCCAAGCCTATCTCTATAATGCCGCCAACCGCGAAGCCCGCCGTTTTTATGCCGTTCATGGCGTACCGGGCGCCACATCACTCGAAGCCCCCGTCAGCCAAAGTCTTCCGTCAGGCGAAATCCTGCTCATGCAGTGTCGCCATTGCCTCAGGTATTCGCTGGGCTGTTGCGTGAAGAACGGTGGGGAAAAACCATATTGGAAAGAACCACTCTATCTTGTTTCGGGTGACGGACGACGTTTCCGTCTGGAGTTTGATTGTCGGAATTGTCAGATGAATGTTTACGGAAAATAGATATGAAAAAGATACTTGTATTTTTATACTTTTCTGCCATTATACTTTTATTCACGGGCTGTTATAGAAATAAGGCACGTGAATTGCCTTCGCCAGATACGACAGCCGTGAAGTATGTTGCTCCACAAATAGACACCGTTGTCCTTAAGCAGAAGCGTGACTCTCTGTTATTCTTGGCACAACATCATTATACTGAGAATTTCAATTTCGTGGTTCGCGCAGATTCTATCTGTCTTTACAAGCAACAGCCAGAGGAGGTAGTAAGTCAGTTGGTTACAGATTCTTTCTATGTTTATAAGAATGATCCGTTGGTGGTAGCTGACATCCGTATGATGCCTGCAGATCCTGTGGATTCCGTATGGGTGCAGTTGGCACGCGACCAAATTACGTTTGGATGGATTCATGAGTCTGATCTTTTACCTAACGTGGATCCAGATGACCCTATCTCTCAGTTTATTACGGTGTTCTCCAATAACCACCTGCTTATTTTCTTAGTGGTACTTATCTTCATTGGTGTGGCCTATATGGGACGTATCGCCATCAAGCGTAATGCAAAGATAGTGCATTTCAATGATATTCCCACACCTTATCCGATGGCGTTGGCATTGACTGTAGCAACCTCGGCTACGCTCTATGCTTCGATTCAGAATTTTACTCCACAGTTGTGGCGGCATTTCTATTTCCATCCTACGCTTAATCCGCTGTTGGCTCCTTTCCTGATAGCCATATTCCTGGTTTCCGTATGGGCTATCATCATCGTAGGATTGGCGGCTGTAGACGAAGTACGCAAGAATCTCCCGCTCGACGAAGCGCTTCTGTATCTCTGTGGTTTGGTTGGCGTTTGTGCAATTGATTATATCGTCTTTACTTTTACCACCATATATTATATTGGTTATCCACTTCTAATTTCTTATTATTGGTTTGCCATTAAGATGTTAAAAAAATCCATATAAATGGGGATTGTGGATAACAGCTAAATTGGCTACCTTTGCATCCAGTTATGAGAAAATATTTGATGACGGCTATGCTCGGCATAGCAAACATGGTGTCGGCCGAAGTGACCAGTCCTGAAATGGTGGCCGACACATCGAAAGTGATTGACCTCGACGAGGTCGTCGTTGTTTCACAGCCCAAGGAGTCTTTCCGTATGCGCCAGCAGCCCCTCAGCGGCAATATGTTCTCAGCCGGCGACCTCAGCGCGCTCGGCGTGCGCGACCTTCGCGAACTGTCGCAGTATGTGCCCTCGTTCACCATGCCCAACTATGGCTCGCGCTACACGTCGGCCATGTATGTGCGTGGCATCGGTGCCCGCGAGAACAGTCCTGCCGTGGGCATGTATGTCGATGGAATTCCCCTGCTCAACAAGAGCCTTTTCAACAGCCATCTCTATGGCGTCGAGCGCGTCGACGTCCTGCGCGGTCCCCAGGGCACCCTCTACGGCATGAACACCGAGGGCGGACTGATGCGCGTCTATTCCAAGAACCCCTTCCAGTATCAGGGCACCGACGTCAGGCTCAGCTTCGGCACCCGTATGTACCGCAATGCCGAGATGGCACATTATAATAAGGTGAACGATAGGTTCGCCTTCTCCGTGGCAGGCTTCTACAGCGGGCAGAACGGCTTTTTCAGGAACCAGACCACCGGCAACCGCGCCGACAAGTTTGACGAGGCCGGAGGCAAGCTGCGCCTCATGTGGAATCCCTCCAGCCGCCTCTCGCTCGATTTCATTGCCGACTACCAGTGGGTCAGCCAGAACGCCTTCCCCTATGGCATGCTCGATGTCGCTTCGGGCGAGGTAGGCCCCGTGGCCACCACCATCGACGGCCGTTATCGCCGTGCCATGCTCAACACCGGACTGAAGCTGAAATACGCCATGGACGGCGTCGACCTCTACAGCACCACCTCCTATCAGTATCTCAAAGACCACATGGCCATGGACATCGACTACATGCCCAAGGCCAATTTGCGCCTCGAGCAGAACGAGCTGAAGAACGGCATCGTCCAGGAGCTGGTGTTCAAGAGCAACCGTCCCGGCATCTGGCAGCACGTCACCGGCTTCAATTTCTCACACCTCTGGGAGAAGAATGTCGCCCCCGTCTATTTCGACCCCAATTTCAGCCAGGAGCTCTCGCAGACCGTCTTCAGAGCCATGCGCGGCGCCATGATGCTCAACCCCACCATGAACGTGCTCGACGGCAGCCGCATGGATATCATCATGGGTGGCGAGGTGCCCGGACTGTTCCACACCCCGCAGTTCAACTTCGCGGCCTTCCACGAGTCAAACATCGACATCACCCGTCATCTCACCGCCACGCTCGGACTGCGCTACGACTACAACCACGTCAAGCTCGACTACGTCACGTCGGGAGCCATGAACCTCGATGTCGACCTGCGCATGCAGATGGTGCGCGAAGTCGGCGGCCGCACCATCACCGTGCCCATCAACTCCGCCTACCAGGCACTCATCACCGATGCCATCGCCAACACCCACAGCGACGAGTTCAACCAGCTGCTGCCCAAGGTGGCGCTTACCTACAAGTTCGGCAACGGCAGCAACATCTATGCCGTGTGGAGCAAAGGCTATCGCGCCGGAGGCTACAACTTCCAGATGTTCTCCGACATCCTTTCCAACGAGCTCGAGGCCCAGCAGAATACCGACCACGACTACCAGATTCTGCACAGCGAGTCGCAGTACGACGACATCCGCAACACCATCTCCTACAAGCCCGAGACGTCATGGAACTACGAGTTCGGCACCCACCTCAACCTGCTGCCCAACCTCAAGCTCGACTTCTCAGGATTCTACACACAGGTGCGCGACCTGCAGCTCACCATCATGGCCGGCGACAACTCCTATGGCCGCATGATGAAGAATGCCGGCAAGAGCAGCAACTGCGGCGTCGAGCTCAGCCTGAACGGCTCCCTCTTCGACGACCACCTCACGTTCAGCTTCAACTACGGCTACACCCGTGCCGTGTTCCGCGACTACACCGACTCGCTGAAGGTGAAGGTCGGCGGACAGCCTGTCGAGGTCGACGGGCAGACCATCATGGTGAGGCAGACCACCGAGACGCAGTTCGTTGACTACACCGACAAGTACGTGCCCTACGTTCCGCAGCACACCTTTGGCGCCATGGCCGACTACAGGCTCGATTTCCCCAATTCCTTCCTCAGGGCCTTCACGCTGGGCGTCAATGCCCATGCCCAGGGCAAGACCTACTGGGATGCCGCCAACGTAGCCTTCCAGAAGATGTATGCCCTGCTTGGAGCCCATGCCGAAGCCGACTTCGGAGTCGTTGCCCTGAATGTATGGGCGCGCAACATCACCGACACCAAATACACCGTTTTCGGTCTCGAGAATGTCAAGGGCGGCAACTACATCGCACAGCTCGGCAATCCCTTCCAGATGGGAGTCGACGTAAAGATTCATTTCTGACTTTGTAATTAAAGCCTGGAAGGTTTGCATCTAAAGCCTAAATGGTTTCCTTCCAAAGTCTGGAAGTAACTCATTTAAAGTCTAAATGGAGTTCAATTAAAGTCTAGAAAAAGAGGATGTGTCCAACCAGGCACATCCTCTTTATTTTTTAGCGGGTTGTTCTTAGAATACGTGGAGCCCGAGGAACACCATCAGGCCGTTCATGAGTATCCAGAAGATGGCGAACGGCATGGTCTTGCGCATGATGTCGCCGTCCTGGCCCTCCATGTCGCAGGCGGCGGTGGCAATGGCAATGCTCTGCGGCGAGAGCAGCTTACCTCCCTCGCTACCGGCACAGTTGGCGGCGGCCAGCCAGTTGGTCTCGCTTCCGCTGACACCGAAGAAGGTGCTCTGGTTGACGAGTCCGAGGTCGCTGGCGGCAGTGGCCTGCAGCTTGCCGAACAGGATGTTGGCATTGGTGGCACTACCGGTGACAAACGTTCCGATGGAGCCGATGAGCGGCGCGAAGAACGGGAAGAAGGTGCCGGTGAGGGCTACGAGGCCCTTGGCAATGTCGTTGGTCATTCCGGTGTTGTTCATCAGCATGGCCATGGCCACGAGGCAGCAGATGGTGACGGCGGTCTTCTGCAGGTTGACGGTGGTCTTGGCGAGCAGCTTCATCAGACTGCCGAACGAGAGGCCCTGGATGAGTCCGCCGATGGTGGCGCCGAGGAATATCATGAGTCCGGCATTGGAGAGCCAGCCGAACTTGAAGGTGTTGCCGATGACGGGCAGCTCGAACTGGGTGACGAGGCTCTTGTTGAGCAGCTCGTTGATGGGGGGCACAATCTTGCTGGAGATGAGGATGAAGAAGATGATGAGGCCATAGACGCTCCACGCCTTCAGGGTCTTGCTGGTGCCGAAGACTTTCTTCTCGACCTTCACTTCGTCGGACGGGTCTTCGTCGCGGATGAACAGCTTGTTGTAGATGAGCATGGCGATGATGGCTGCCACGGAGCCGAGGATGGCAGGCGTCTCGGGACCGATGAAGTGGGCGCAGCAGAACTGCACGATGATGGAGAAGGTGCCCACGAACAGGGCCAGCGAGATGTTCTTGAGTATCTTCTTGCGGTCGGTCATCATGAGGATGAGGAACGGGGTGATGTAGAACATGAGGGAGAGCTGGAGGATGATGAAGGTGGCCACCTCGCAGAGCATCTCGGGCGAGGCCACTCCCTCGGCAGCTACCTGGTTGGCCAGCGTGGTGGCAGGAAGTCCGACGGCACCGAAGCCCACGGCCACGGTGTTGGCAATAAGACAGATGACAGCTGAGAACATGGGCTTGAACCCGAGTCCGATGAGGATGGCTGCGGGGATGGCCACGGCGGTGCCGAAGCCGGCCATGCCCTCGAGCACGCCGCCGAGACCCCACGTGAGCAGGAGCACCAGCAGACCCTTGTCGGAGGTCATCTGGATGAACTGTGTCTTGATGGTCTCAATCTCTTTAGTCTCGCAGAGGATGTTGTAGCTGTAGATAGCGCAGATGATGATGAGGATGATGGGGAAACAGGCTTTGAGGAAACCTTCGATCACCGACCACAGGGAGATGCCGTAGATGGACAAGCCGGCGTACTTCTCGGGGATGATGCCCATGGCGGGAACGGCGAACAGAGCCAGGACGATGGTGACCAGCAGCGTGACGATGGCGCTCTTGTAGCCGGACACCTTGAAGCCCATCATCAGGACAATGAGCAATAGGATAGGAATAACTGAAACCAGTGCTGTCATAATGTGATTGTATTAAAGTGTTATTAAATTTTGAATATAATTGCTGTAACAGATGGATTTGGCTTCAAATATACGAAAAATAAGCCAAACCCCTGTAAACTATTTTCAAAAACTACGCAAAACGTTTGAAAATAGCCCTTTTCATTTAGTAAATCTGTTCTTTTCTTCTGTATATGATTCAGACCATCATCAGGTCGCTCATCACCATGTCGCTGACAAAGAGCCCTTGGCGTGTAAGACGCAGATAATTGTCTTCTAATGCAATCAGATGATTATTCAAATGGGGGCGGGCTTGTGTCAGCAGGTATTGCCGATGGCTTTCACTGATTCTTTCCAACGAGAGTCCCTGGCGGGTGCGGAGGGCGGTCATCACGGCATCATTATAGCGTGTTTCCTCGTTGAGTATTTCTCTTTCCTCGATAGGACTTTCTCCATGTTGTATTCGGCGGATATATTCCCGTACGTTACTGACATTCCACCAGCGGCTGTCGATGTCGTAACTATGGGCTGCTGCTCCCAATCCGATATAAGGTGTTCCGTCCCAATAGCTGCTGTTATGGCGGGAATGAAATCCGTGACGGGTAAAATTAGAGATTTCGTAATGTTCAAAGCCAGCTGCAGTTAGCCTGTCGATAAGTGTTTCATACATTTTCAACGAAAGTTCCTCATCGATTTCCTTCACTTTTCCTTGTTCCCGAAGTTTGTAGAGGGTTGTTCCTTCCTCGAACATGAGGCTGTATGCAGAGATGTGTTCCACCTGCAACGCTATGGCCTCCCTGATGTCTGTCTCCCAATCCTCAAGAGTTTCTTCAGGGAAACCGAACATTAGGTCGATGCTGATATTACCAATACCAATATGGCGGAGACGTTCCACGGCTTCCCTCACTTGCTGGGAACTGTGGCGACGGTGGAGAAAACGGAGACGTTCATCAGAAAAAGTCTGTGCGCCCATCGAAATGCGATTAATGGGAAGGTCTTTGAGGGCAGCAACATATTCATCCGTGAGGTCGTCAGGATTGCATTCCATCGTCACCTCAAGCTCAGAAATCGTCCCGCAGTTCTGTTTGATAGCGTCGAAAAGCTTGTGGAGTAAGAAAGGTGAAAGCTGTGAAGGCGTACCACCACCCAGGTATACCGTCGATATTTCGTTGAATGGTTTTACTCCCTCCTCACGAAGGACGCTTTTAACCTCCTTACACACCGCTTCTACATACTGCTCCTTCAGCTCAGCCAAAGTAGTGGAATAGAAGCCGCAATAGATGCAGCGGCTTTCGCAAAAGGGGATGTGTATGTAGAGACCTGCCATATAGTAACGGAAATGCTATCACCTAATAATAAATATATAAGGTGAAAAATGTTTTTAGATTGCAAAGATACTGATTTTTCTGCAAAATAACGTTAAACAAATCGTAATTATTCAAACTTCATTCTTCATTCTTCATTTTTCTTCGTAATTTTACACCTCGATTATTACTACGTCTAATATCAACAATTAAACCTTAAAGATATGAAAGTTTATCAGACAAACGAAATCAAGAACATTGCCTTGGTTGGCAGTGCGGGTAGCGGCAAGACTACTCTTGCCGAAAGTATGTTATTCGAAAGTGGCGTCATCAAGCGTCGTGGCTCAGTAGAAGCCAAGAACACGGTGAGCGACTATTTCCCTGTTGAGCAGGAATATGGCTACTCAGTATTCCCAACAGTTTTCAACGTTGAGTGGAATAATAAGAAACTTAATATCATCGACTGCCCGGGTTCTGACGATTTCGTTGGAGGTGCCATTACGGCTATGAACGTGACCGACCAGGCTCTGGTACTTATCAATGGCCAGTATGGTCCCGAGGTTGGAACTCAGAATATCTTCCGTTATACGGAGAAGTTAAAGAAACCGGTGATTTTCCTGGTGAACCAACTCGACCGTGAAACCTGTGACTTTGATACAGTTCTTTCTCAGATGAAAGAAATCTATGGCCCCAAGTGTGTGCCCGTTCAGTATCCGCTTAATGCCGGTCCTAACTTCAATGCACTTATCGATGTTCTGCTGATGAAGAAATACTCCTGGAAGCCTGAGGGTGGTGCTCCCATCATTGAGGATATTCCCGCTGAGGAAATGGATAAGGCAATGGAAATGCATCAGGCACTCGTAGAGGCTGCTGCTGAGAACGACGAGGCTTTGATGGATAAGTTCTTTGAGACGGAGTCTCTGACGGAGGACGAGATGCGTGAAGGAATCCGCAAAGGTTTGGTTACCCGTAGTATCTTCCCGGTATTCTGCGTTTGCGGTGGCCGTTCAATGGGCGTGCGCCGTCTGATGGAATTCCTCGGAAATGTGGTTCCTTTCGTGAGCGAGATGCCGAAGGTTCACAACACCCGTGGCGAAGAAGTGGATCCTAACCCCGCTGGCCCCACCTCTTTGTATTTCTTTAAGACGGGTATGGAACCCCATATCGGTGAAGTGTCTTATTTCAAGGTGATGAGTGGTGCCGTGAAGGCAGGTGATGACCTTACCAATGCTGACCGTGGTTCCAAGGAGCGTCTGGCTCAGCTGTATACATGTGCTGGTGCTAACCGTCAGCCTGTAGATCAGCTCAATGCCGGTGATATCGGCTGTACCGTTAAACTGAAGGATGTGAAGACAGGCAATGCCCTTAACGGCAAAGACACAGAAAACCGCTATGATTTCATCAAATATCCTAATTCAAAGTATTCTCGTGCCGTAAAGGCTGTGAACGAGAGTGAGACTGAGAAGATGATGGCTGCCCTGACCAAGATGCGTCAGGAAGATCCCACATGGGTTGTTGAGCAGTCTAAGGAGCTCCGTCAGATTATCGTTCATGGACAGGGTGAGTTCCACCTGCGCACCTTGAAGTGGCGTATGGAGAACAACGAGAAGATTATGATTAACTATGAGGAACCGAAGATTCCTTATCGCGAAACTATCACGAAGGCCGCCCGCGCCGACTATCGTCACAAGAAACAGTCGGGTGGTGCCGGACAGTTCGGTGAGGTTCACCTGATTGTGGAGCCCTATGCCGAGGGTATGCCTGATCCCACGCTCTATAAGTTCGGCGGCCAGGAGTTCCGCATGAACATCAAGTCGAAGGAAGAAATCGACCTCGAATGGGGTGGAAAACTCGTCTTTATGAACTCAGTGGTGGGTGGTGCTATCGATGCACGCTTTATGCCCGCCATCCTGAAGGGTGTGATGGCCCGTATGGAGCAAGGTCCGCTGACCGGTTCGTATGCCCGCGACGTACGCGTCATCGTTTATGATGGTAAGATGCACCCCGTTGACAGTAATGAACTGTCGTTCATGCTTGCCGCTCGTCAGGCATTTGCTGAGGCATTCAAGAACGCTGGCCCGAAGATTCTGGAGCCTATCTACGATTTGGAAGTATTCGTTCCTGCCGACTACATGGGTGATGTGATGAGCGACCTTCAGGGACGTCGTGCACTCATTATGGGTATGGATAGCGAGGCTGGATACCAGAAACTCGTTGCCAAGATTCCTCAGAAGGAATTGGCAAACTACAGCATTACGCTGAGTTCCATCACTGGCGGACGTGCTAGTTTCACGACCAAGTTCGCTTCTTATGAACTCGTTCCGACAGATGTACAGAACGATTTGATCAAGAAGCACGAGGCTGAGGCTGCAGAGGAAGATTAAACTAGTATTCTTAATGAACTGCCCTTGATTGCTCCTAAGGTGTCAAGGGCAGTTCTGCTAAATGATAACTAACCCTAAAAAATATGAAAAGAATAGCAGTAAAGACGCTGATGGTGCTTGCTTTTGCACTAGGCGTTCAGACAAGTGTAAATGCGCAGTTGGCACAGGTGGCCCCGAAGGGCACGACGACGACTCAGCAGGCTCCAAGCAAGCAGTGGGATTTCTTTATTTCTCACGCCTCTGAAGACAAGGATGCCGTGGTTCGAGAATTGGCAAAGATCCTGACAGCCAAAGGCTTTAAGGTATGGTACGATGAGTATGAGTTGAAGGTGGGCGATAATATTCGCCGCCGCATTGACAACGGACTGGCTAATTCCAAGTACATCGTAGTGGTTCTTTCTCCAAGTTTCATTTCCAAGAGATGGACTATGTATGAGCTCAATGGCATCACTACCCGTGAACTCTATGGTCAGACGCTTATCTTGCCCATATGGCATAACATCAGTCTTGATGATGTAATGAGTTTCTGCCCTTCAATGGCAGACAAAATGTCGCTGACCACTAATAATGTTTCAGTTGAACAATTGGCAAATTCTATTATTGAACGAGTAAATATCGACAAAGCCGGTCACTGATAGCTTTCAACCATTTGTTCGTTAGTTAACAAATCAAAGCCATTCTTATCAATAGGGATGGCTTTTTGTTTGATAATTATTAATTATAATCAGTATATGTGGTTAATTGAACTAAATTTAACCAAATTAATTAACTTAATTGAATGATGGTATTCAGAAAAACACTAATTTTGCACCTATGAAAAAGAAAACCATAGGGACAATAGCTGTTGTGATGGGACTTTCGTTCCTCGGATTGCTTTTCCTCCAATTGAAATACATGGAATCCATGGTGAAGATGAAGAAAGAGCAGTTCGACGAAAGTGTGAACAAAGCTCTTTATCAGGCTTCCCGAAACCTGGAACTCAATGAGACACTACGGTATCTTGAGAAGGACGTGAATGCAACTGAACGCAGAGCCTTCAAGACTGATTCTGTAGGGACACAGTCAGGTGAACCTGACGGAACAATCCAGGAGTCACATCAGTATTCCGTTGCTGGACAGGATGGCACGGTCTATTCTTCCTTTGAATTGAAGACTATTGCCGCCAAACCGGCCAATATGCCGAAGGCAATGATTCTTCGCAACGACAAGAACTCCATCAATCAGGTTACAAAATCGATGAGGGAAATTGTCAAGAACCGTTATGTCTATCAGAAGGCTCTCCTCGATGAGGTGGTTTACAGTATTCTTTATACTGCTTCCGAGAAACCGCTCCGCGAACGTATTAATTTCAAACTGTTCGATCTTGACCTGAAAGCTGAATTGATGAACAATGGAATCAATATTCCTTATCACTTCACCGTTTCAACACAAGATGGCCGTGAGGTTTACCGTTGTCCTGACTATACTGACGAGGGTGAGGAATATACCTATTCACAAATCTTGTTCAATAATGATCCGCAAAATAAGAAAGGTGTGGTGCGCATTCATTTCCCGGATATGAACAGTTACATCTTTTCGTCTGTGCGCTTCATCATTCCCTCGATGGTGTTCACGCTGATTCTTCTTATCACGTTTATCATTACCTTAGTTCTCGTGTTCCGTTCGAAGAAATTGTCTGAAATCAAGAACGACTTCATCAATAACATGACCCACGAACTGAAAACACCTATTGCTAGTATCTCCCTGGCAGCACAGATGCTCAACGATGAGTCGGTGAAGAAGAGCGAAGCCATGACAAAGCATCTCGGTGGCGTCATCAACGACGAGTCGAAACGACTCAGATTTTTGGTGGAGAAAGTACTTCAGATGTCCATGTTCGACCGAAAGAATGCTACGTTCAAAAAGAAAATGCTCGACCTCAATGAGATTGTAGAAAACATTAGTCAGTCGTTTAAACTTCGTGTGGAGCATACTGGTGGAAAAATATATACAGACATTGGAGCTATTGATTCCGCTATTTACGTCGATGAGGTCCATTTCCAAAATGTCATCAACAATCTGTTGGATAACGCCGTAAAATATCGTAAGCCTGACCAGCCGATTGATATATGGCTCCGAACGTGGAATGACAAAGAAAAGCTATACTTCTCCGTGCGTGATAATGGCATCGGCATCAAGAAGGAAAATCTTCGTAAGATATTCGATCAGTATTACCGTGTTCCTACTGGCAACAAACATGATGTGAAGGGCTTCGGTCTAGGCTTGGCCTACGTAAAGAAAATCGTTGAACTCCATAAGGGCGAGATTCGAGCGGATGTCAGCAAGGAAGACGGTGGCGGCACTAAGTTTACAATTTCGCTGCCAATTATCCGTGACAATGTTGAAGCGTAACTATTAGATATTCAGTGATTAATAAATAGAATTATAAACCATTAAAGTAATAAAGATTATGGACGACAAATTGAAAATCCTTTTGTGCGAAGACGACGAAAACCTCGGTATGCTGCTTCGCGAGTATTTACAGGCAAAGAACTTTGAGGCCGAACTTTGTGTTGACGGTGAGGCTGGCTACAAAGCTTTCCTGAAGTCAAAGTTTGACATCTGCGTGCTTGATGTGATGATGCCAAAGAAAGATGGTTTCACACTTGCCCAGGAAATCCGCCAGGCCAATCCCGATATGCCTATCATCTTCCTTACGGCAAAGGTGCTGAAAGAGGATATTTTGGAAGGTTTCAAGATCGGTGCTGACGATTATATCACAAAGCCTTTCTCCATGGAGGAACTCGTATTCCGTATTGAGGCTATCCTGCGTCGTGTGAAGGGAAAGAAGAGCAAGGAAAGCACCCTCTATCACATTGGTCGCTTCACATTTGACACTCAAAAGCAGTTGCTCACCATCGGTGAAAAGCAGACCAAACTCACTACGAAGGAGAATGAGCTGCTGGCCCTGCTCTGCAGCCATGCCAATGAGATCCTTCAGCGTGATTTCGCATTGAAGACTATCTGGATTGATGACAACTACTTCAATGCCCGTTCAATGGACGTTTATATCACCAAACTGCGCAAGCATCTGAAAGATGATGACCAGATAGAAATCATCAATATACACGGTAAAGGCTATAAGTTAATCGCTCCTGAGAACGATTGATGAGTTCATATCGCTGATAGGAGAATGAAAAACAGCTGATTAATGGTTAAAAAAACATAAATCGGCTGTTTTCTTATTTCTCATTTTCTAAATCTCTCAATTTCTTAGTACCTTTGCAGCCGATTTCGCGATATTGCGGATCATAACACATTATTTATAATAAATGAATCAATACGAAACCGTTTTCATTCTGACTCCCGTTTTGTCTGATGACCAGACAAAGGAAACGGTCGCTAAATTCAAGAAAATTCTCACCGATAATGGTGCAGAGATTCTGAACGAAGAGGCCTGGGGATTGAAGAAGATGGCTTATGCTATCGACAAGAAATCAACAGGTTTCTATAACCTCGTTGAGTTCAAGGCTGAGCCATCAGTGATTAAGAAACTCGAAACTGGATTCCGCCGCGATGAGAAGGTGATCCGTTTCTTGACAGTGAAGCTCGACAAGTACGCAGCTGCTTATGCTGAGAAGCGTCGCGCTAAGTATGCAACTAAAAAAGAGGAGGCTTAAACTATGGCACAAGATTCTGAAATCCGCTATCTCAACGCTCCTTCTATCGACACAAAGAAGAAGAAGTATTGCCGCTTCAAGAAGAGTGGTATCAAGTATATCGACTACAAGGATCCCGAGTTCCTCAAGAAGTTCCTCAACGAGCAGGGTAAGATTCTTCCCCGCCGTATTACCGGAACCTCTCTGAAGTATCAGCGCCGTGTGGCTCAGGCTATCAAGCGTGCTCGTCAGATTGCTCTTCTTCCTTATGTAACTGACATGATGAAGTAATTGTTGGTTTTGAGTTTAAAGGTTAAAGTTTAAAATTAAAAAGAAAGACAATTATGGAAGTCATTTTGAAAGAAGATATTATCGGCTTGGGATACAAGAACGATATCGTGAACGTAAAGAACGGCTATGGCCGTAATTATCTCATTCCTACAGGTAAGGCTGTCATCGCTTCAGCTTCTGCCAAGAAGGTGCTCGCTGAGAACCTGAAACAGCAGGCTCACAAGCTGGCTGCCCAGAAGGCTGCCGCTGAAGAGAAGGCTGCAAAACTGGAAGGTGTGGCTCTGACTATTGCCGCCAAGGTTTCTGCTACTGGTCAGCTCTACGGTTCAGTGAATGCTGGTACTGTTGCTGAGGAACTTGCTAAGCAGGGTATTGAGGTTGACCGCAAGATTATCACCATGCGTGATGCTAAGACTATTGGCGACTTCGAGGCTACAGTTCACTACCACAAAGAGGTTGAGGTGAAGGTTCCTGTGAAGGTTGTTGCTGAGAATCAGCCTGCTCCTGCTCCTGTTGAAGAGGCTCCCGTTGAGGCTCCTGCCGTTGAGGAAGAGGACTTCGAGGAGGAAATCGAAGAGGCTACCGAGGCTTAAGCCTTGAAGCTACAGTTTTGATTGACATTTTTCGCACTGTAAAGCACATTTAGATAAAATCCTGGCTGTCGGAAGATGGTCAGGATTTTTCTCATAAATCTTAACTCGAATTGTCCAACGACTATTTTTCTTTTAAGCAGTTTACCGTTCATCAGGATCGTTGCGCCATGAAAGTCGGTACCGATGGCACTTTGCTTGGAGCATGGGCTAAGGGAGGAGACCGTATTCTCGATGTCGGAACGGGTACCGGACTGATAGCCTTGATGCTGGCTCAACGTTTCCCTCAGGCTATGGTGGATGCTATTGATATTGATTCTGATTCATGCCTGCAAGCCCATGAGAACGTAGTTGCATCTCCCTTTGCAGATAGAGTAAACGTTCATCATTGTCGTTTGCAGGATTTCACTCCCGTTATTCCAAAAGAAAAGTGGACCGATAATGAGTCTTCACTTCACTACGATGCTATCGTAGTCAATCCTCCCTATTTTGAACAATCACTGAAGGCGCCTGATGTACAGCGTTCAATGGCCCGCCATACTGATTCGCTTTCCTACAGGGATTTGATGAATGGGGTAGTGCGCTTGCTTGATACCGATGGTGAATTCTCGGTTGTCATTCCATTCGATTGCCGCAGCAGTCTTGAAACGGAGGCTATTATGGCTGGACTCTACCCTTCAAGGGTTTGTGCCGTTAAGACCACACCGCGAAAATCAGCTCGACGCTATCTTCTAGCCTTTCGCAAACATCCAGAAGAAATAGAAACATCGGAACTCTTGATGAATTCCGATGCTTATCATGATTTGGTCAAAGATTTTTATCTGAAAGGCTAACGATTTCGTTAAATATTATTCAGTCGTCTGAGAATCTTTTTGTTTAGTGCCTGAATGTTGCGGCTTTGCTTGACGAGGTCATCACGTACCACGTTAATGTCATTGAAAAACTCGCTAAGTGCAGTCTGCATCCTGTTCGGACGGCGTTTGCTACGATCCGCCTCAGGATTCACCACAACCTTAATGCCTCCAGGAATAAGCCTGATGTCTACATCAGCATCAGCCATTACAGGATCACCGTCAAAGTGTATAACACCTGGTTTTTCCCGATGGATACGGATGTGCTTCGTTCTGAATGTCTTGATTTTTTGATTCTTGTCGAGCGTTTTGTTTAGCATTTCTATGGCTACTTGTGGTGCTTCCAGTGCATCGAAGGGTTCCATGATGATAACGTCGAGCATGCCGTCGTGCATGGAAGCGTGAGGTGCTATGTAGGCATTGTTTCCGTATTGTGAAGCGTTGGCGCATGATATTAGGAAGGCGCGGTTGATAATGGTGCCGTTCTCATCCTCAATGCGATATGTTTCAGGCTTGTAGTTCAGCCCTTCTTTCAACACATTCTCCACATAGGTCGTCAGTCCACGTTTGCCTGCCGCTGCGAATTTCATGGAGATAAAGGCATCGAAGCCCATTCCGCAGGTACAGAAAAAAGCGTGCTCGTTGATAATGCCGTAGTCAAGGTCGTGGATTTCGCATTGATTCAGGATATCGATGTCTTTCTTGAAATCCATTGGCAGCATCAGATGGCGGGCTAGTCCGTTACCGCTGCCGCAAGGAATGATGCCCAATGCCGTATCCGAATTCGTAATGCCTCGCGCTACCTCGTTCACCGTTCCGTCGCCACCAACAGCAACAACCACATCCACCCCCAGCTCTTTACACTCTTTTGCTATTTCCTCAGCGTGGCCTGCGTGTTCTGTCTCCCTTATTTCGTAGGAAAACTTCTTCTTGTCAAGCACTTGCTCAATGAGTGCCGGTATACCCGATTTGCTGACAGTACCCGAAATGGGGTTTATGATGAATACTATTTTTTTCTTCTCATTAGCCATTATGTTGCAAATATACAAAAAGTAGTCCATAAATGCATCCTTTTCTCCAAATATTTCTCTTTATCAGAAGTTTTCTATAAAAATTGTGAAGAATTGCACATTTTTTTTGTAACTTTGCAGCCTAAAATGTAAAATAGTTATTTAAACCATCGAAATGGGACAGTTACAAGAGAGATATAAACTCTATCGTGAGCCGCAAAAGTATATGGAGGCTGACGTCTATCCGTATTTCCGCGCCATTGAAGGAAAGCAGGGAACGGAAGTAGAAATGGGCGGCCATAAAGTGCTGATGTTTGGCTCTAATGCTTATACGGGACTTCCTGGTGACCAGCGCATTATCGACGCTGCAAAGAAAGCACTCGACAAGTATGGATCAGGATGTGCAGGCAGCCGATTCCTCAACGGAACGCTCGATCTTCACGTTCAGCTTGAAAAAGAAATATCTGAATTTATTGGTAAAGATGATTGTCTTTGTTTCTCCACTGGCTTCTCTGTCAATCAGGGAGTACTTGCCATGGTGGTAGGAAAGGATGATTATATCATCTGCGATGATCGTGACCATGCTTCTATTGTGGACGGTCGTCGCCTTTCTTTTGCCAAGCAGCTTCATTACAAGCACAATGATATGGAAGACCTGGAGCGCGTTCTTCAGCGTCTGCCGGAGGAAGCCATTAAACTCATCGTTGTAGATGGCGTCTTCTCAATGGAGGGTGATTTGGCCAAACTTCCTGAAATCGTTGAACTCAAGCACAAGTACAATTGTTCCATTATGGTGGATGAAGCTCACGGTATCGGTGTCTTCGGAAAGCAGGGACGTGGTGTTTGTGATCATTTTGGCTTGACTGACGAAGTTGATCTTATTATGGGAACTTTCTCTAAGTCACTTGCCAGTATTGGTGGCTTTATAGCCTCTGATAGCGATACAATTAACTTCTTGCGCCATACCTGCCGCACCTATATCTTCTCAGCTTCCAATACGCCTGCTGCTACAGCTGCTGCTATGGAGGCACTCCACATCATTCAACAGGAGCCCCAGCGTATTCAGGCTCTTTGGGATGTAACCAACTATGCCTTGAAGCGCTTCCGCGAAGAAGGATTCGAGATAGGTGACACGGAGAGCCCAATTATTCCCCTTTACGTGCGCGATGTTGATAAGACCTTCCTTGTCACGTCTCTTGCTTTCAAGGCAGGTGTTTTCATCAATCCCGTTATTCCTCCGGCTTGTGCACCCCAGGATACGCTCGTACGCTTTGCTTTGATGGCTACGCATACCAACGAGCAAGTTGACCGTGCCGTTAAAGCCCTGAAGAAGATTTTCGTAGAGCAAGGAATCATTAAATAATTGCGGTTTTATTTGCAGGGTACAAAAAAACTTTGTAACTTTGCAGCCGCTAAATCGAGGTGTAGCGCAGTTGGTAGCGTTCCTGGTTTGGGACCAGGCTGTCGCAGGTTCGAGTCCTGTCACCTCGACATACTATAGCAGAGAACCGCCATATACTGGCGGTTTTCGCGTTTGTCGCCGGGACTGACTCGGACGAATATAGGACGAAGTTCTGGAAATTGTCTCACCATCCGTTGCAGAA
>Ga0256407_10000969_pt1 | contig 64444 bp, 49 predicted proteins | sample RumenRJG_04DNA_FD_193489 | JGI IMG/M metagenome (GOLD analysis project Ga0256407, IMG submission 193489) | Bovine rumen microbial communities from Lethbridge, Alberta, Canada - RJG_04 | ecosystem: Host-associated > Mammals > Digestive system > Stomach > Rumen | place: Canada: Alberta... | reverse complement strand
TGGCAGATAACTATGTTTTTAAGAATCTTATTTGGAAGTTTGCTGGATTAAATCTAATTTTGTCGGCAATTGGAAAGTGGTACACTTTTCAATTACTAAGTGGTACACTTTTCGATTACCATATACAATTTTGACCACATTTAACATATTTAACGTGTAATGATGATGTATGTATAATGCTTATTGCTTCATTAAATCTTAAACTGTTTCCATTTAAATACATCTATTATTCTCATCTAGTATACTGTCTTTCACCACACCATAAAATGTCAAAATCGGAAAATTTCGCTTGTTTTCCATATTAAGATTTGTTAAGCAGATGTTTTCATTCTGGGGTTACTGAAATTTTTGTTTCCAGTTTGTTCCTTTCGTCGTTTTACGTCTTTGATAGTAGTTGAATATCAGATATTTACAAAATTTCAGCAGGTTTTGAAGAAGAAGATAACGATATTATATTTACTGGTAATTATGCGATAAGGGGGTGGTTGCAACAACCACCCCCTTATCGTGCATATCTTGTTGTATCGTAGGATAGACACTAATAAGTCATCATTATCTTCTTCTTGACATCTTGTTCTTTGTTGCCTCAACATTGAGGCATGTCCTTAACATTAAATATCGCTTTTTTGATTTTCATGATACAAAGTTACAACATTTCTTCGGAAGCTAGAACAAACGTCTTGTTAAATTTTGCCAAAAGTCAACAAATGAAAGCAAAAGACAATTTCTTGCTTTCCTCTTTCGCATTTTCTCCTGTAAAATCGTATCACAGAAACTCTATGATACTACATGACGGAAAAGAGGAAACTCAAACAAAATGTTTTCGCATTGTTTTCGCAGTCATGAAAAAAGCACTTACGAGAACTCGTAAGTGCTTGCATTGTGGACCAGACAGGGCTTGAACCTGTGACCTCCAGATTATGAGTCTGTTGCTCTAACCAACTGAGCTACAAGTCCGGCTATGCCGTGGCGGCATAGTTTTGCGGATGCAAAGGTACGGTCTTTCCCTCAATTATCCAAATATTTTTTGGAAAAAAAGAATAAAATGCCTATTTTTGCAATTCCAAAAGTATTCCATACATAATTCATGGACCAGAATTTCGACATACGCCACGAATCATCGTCGCCTACAGAGAAAGACTTTGAGAATGCGCTCCGTCCGCTCCGCTTCGCCGACTTCACCGGTCAGCAGAAAGTGGTGGAAAACCTGGAGGTGTTTGTAGAGGCCGCCAAATACCGTGGCGAGCCCCTCGACCACACCCTGCTGCACGGCCCTCCCGGTCTGGGCAAGACCACGCTGAGCAACATCATCGCCAATGAGCTGGGTGTGGGCTTCAAACTGACCAGCGGCCCGGTGCTCGACAAGCCCGGTGACCTGGCCGGCATCCTCACTTCGCTGGAGCCCAACGACGTGCTCTTCATCGACGAGATACACCGTCTGTCACCCATCGTGGAGGAATATCTCTACTCAGCGATGGAAGACTACCGCATCGACATCATGATAGACAAAGGTCCCTCGGCACGCAGCATACAGATAGGACTGAATCCCTTCACCCTGATAGGCGCCACCACCCGCAGCGGACTGCTCACCGCACCGCTCAGGGCCCGCTTCGGCATCAACATGCACTTGGAATACTATGAGCCCGACACCATACGGCGCATCCTGCTCCGCTCGGCCGGCATCTTAGGGGTGACCATCGACGACGATGCCGCAGCAGAGATAGCACGCCGCAGCCGCGGCACGCCCCGTATAGCCAATGCGCTGCTGCGCCGTGTGCGCGACTTCGCCCAGGTGAAAGGCAACGGCCACATCAACACGCAGATAGCCCAGTTTGCCCTCTCGGCCCTGAACATAGACCGCTACGGCCTGGACGAGATAGACAACAAGATACTGCTCACCATCATCGACAAGTTTAAGGGCGGCCCCGTGGGTCTGGGCACCATCGCCACGGCTATCGGCGAGGACGCCGGCACCGTGGAGGAGGTGTACGAGCCCTTCCTCATCATGGAGGGCTTCATCAAGCGCACCCCCCGCGGACGCATGGTGACCGAACTGGCCTACCAACATCTGGGCCGCAACCCCTACCCCAACAGCATCATCCAACCCAGCCTCTTCGACTGACCAATACCATCCACCCAAACCGCTGAATCATGAAAACAGGCATCTTCGTGGGCAGTTTCGACCCATTCACCATCGGCCACCTCTCCATCGTGCGGAGAGCGCTCCCCCTCTTCGACAAACTGGTGATAGGCGTGGGGGTGAACGAGCGCAAGACCTACCTGCACACCACCGAAGAGCGGATAGAGGCCATCAGCCGGCTCTTCGCCGACGAGCCTGCCGTGGAGGTGCGCAGCTACAGCGGACTGACCGTCGACTTCGCCCACAGCGTGGAGGCCGGCTTCATCGTGAAAGGGGTGCGGAGCATGAAAGACTTTGAATATGAGCGCGAGCAAGCCGACATCAACCGCGAGATAGGCGGGGTGGAGACGGTGCTGCTCTTCGCCGAGCCGCAGCTGGCCCATATCAGCTCGAGCATGGTGCGCGAGCTGACCCACTTCGGCAAGGACCCCGCTCCTTACCTGCCCTGAAAAACCAAGAAACACCAACACCACCCAAAACATGATTACCTACAACACTGAGAACGTAAAGATGCCCGACATCAAGCGCCGCGCCACCACGGAATGGATTAAGGCTGTGGCCGCCTCCTACGGCAAGAGGATAGGCGAGATAGGCTATCTCTTCACCGACGACGAGAAGATACTGGAGGTGAACCGGCAATACCTGCAGCACGACTTCTACACCGACATCATCACCTTCGACTACACAGAGGGCGACAGGCTGAACGGCGACATCGTGATATCGCTCGACACCGTGCGCTCCAACGCCGAGCAGCAAGGCACCGAGTACGACGAAGAGCTGCACCGAGTGATCATTCACGGCGTGCTGCACCTGTGCGGCATCAACGACAAGGGACCCGGCGAACGTGCCATCATGGAAGCCGCCGAGAACAAGGCTTTGGCTCTGCTGCACGCTTAGATAAGATTTTTTATCGCCGAATGGACATTTTTTCATGTCCTTTTTAACAAAGTGTAAGAAAAATCTTGTATATTTGCACCAAATGAGACACAGACCTTCCTACCTGCGACACCTGCTGCTGTGGCTGCTCGTCTTGGCAGCCGGCTGTTCTGTCTCGTTTGCCGCTGATACGGCAAGCGACGGTTCCCCTATATGGAGTGCCGACAACATCAAGATAGTATACCTGGAAGACTCCACACAATTTGTCTGCGACCCCGACGGACTGCTCAACGTGCAATACCGCGACTCGGCCAACTACTATCTGAACAAACTGCATCAGGAGTTCGACATACAGAGCGTGTTCGTGGTGGTGAACCATGTGAAAAACGCCGACGCCTTCCGTATGGCGCAGGACTTAGGCAACAAATACGGGGTGGGCTACAAAGACACCCGCACCGGACTGGTCATCGTAATCGCCGTGGCAGACCGGCAGTTCTTCATAGCACCCGGAAAAGGGCTGGAAGCCTACCTGCCCGACATTATCTGCAACAGGATAGCCAACAACTACCTGAAGCCCAACATGCGCGACGGCAACACCGACCTGGCTGTAGCACAGACCTGCAAGGGCATCTACCAGAAAATAGCGACCGGCGAACTGCCACCGGCCACCTCGACCAGCTCCGGAAACGGTGAGGGCATGCCCATCGGAGAGATTATCTACCTCATCTTCATCATCTGCATCATCATCTACTTCTGGCGCCACCACAACGACCCGCCACGGTCGGGCGGCAGCGGAGGCGGATTCAGCAGCGGCGGAGGCTTTACCGGCGGCTACATAGGCGGCAGCCTGGGTGGCGGCGGGTTCAGCAGCGGAGGCGGATTCGGTGGCGGCAGTTTCGGTGGCGGCAGTTTCGGTGGCGGCGGTGCCGGCGGAAGCTGGTAGAAGCAAAGCGGAAAGACAGTAAAACAAGTATAAACCCATAAAAAGAGAAAATCATGAAAAAAACCAGTTGGATTCTTGTCATCGTGGCTATCTTAGCCATATGGTGCGTGAAAGCATACAACGGATTAGTAGGTGTGCAGGAAGATGCCACAAAAGCCGCAGCCGACGTGCAGTCGAGCTACCAGCGCCGTGCCGACCTCATACCCAACCTTGTGGAAGTGGTGAAAGGCTATGCCTCGCACGAGAAAGAAACCTTCGAAGCCGTGGTCAGCGCACGCGCCAAGGCCACCCAGATGAACATAGACCCCTCTAACTGCACTCCTGAGCAGCTGAAGCAATACCAGGAGGCACAGGGTGAGCTGGGTGCCGCTCTGGGCCGTCTGATTGCCATCCAGGAAAACTATCCCGAACTGAAGGCCAACGAGAACTTCCGCGACCTGCAGGTGCAGCTGGAAGGTACCGAGAACCGCATCAACGAGGCCCGCAACAAGTTCAACGAGAAGGTGACCGACTACAACAAACGCCGCCGCGTCTTCCCCACCAACCTCATTGCCGGACTCTTCAACTTCGAAGATATGGCCAAGTTTGAGGCCGATGCCAGTGCCCAGAATGCACCGAAGGTGAAATTCTGACGATAACCTCATGCTATAACAGACAGCGCCACCCTGCCGCTCCTATCCCGCACGGGCCAAGGACAGCAGGGTGGTACTGTATACATCACCCCTGAACACCAGCCCATGACACCCGACCAGCCCACCCTGCAGTTCATCCGCCAGCACCGCGAGGAAGACATCCACCGCCTGGCCCTGAAGTTTGCCGCATCCACCGACATTGACCTGCCCCTGGCGCTGCAGCAGATAGAGGGCTGGCAGAAAGCACGCCGCAAACTGCCCTCATGGGCCGCCTGCGAGGGTCTGCTCTACCCTCCCCCGCTCTCCATGGAGCAATGCTCGTCGGAGGTAACTGCCCTCTACAAGGCGGAGATTTGCCGGAGGATAACCGACCAAAGCCCAAAGCCCACCCTGCTCACCGACCTGACCGGCGGCTACGGGGTAGACTTTGCCTTCATGGCCCGTGGGTTCGACCGCAGCACCTATATAGAGCGGCAGCCGGTACTCTGCGCCACCGCCCGCCACAACTTCGCTCTGCTGGGCCTCGATGCCGTCACCATACAAGAAGGCGACAGCATGGAGCTGCTCGACACGCTGCCACCCCAAACCCTGCTCTACGCCGACCCCGCACGGAGAGACCTGCAAGGACGGCGCACCTTCGGCATAGCCGACTGCACCCCCGACCTGCTGGCACACCGCCACCGATGGATGAACAAGGCCCGGCACACCCTCATCAAACTCTCGCCAATGCTCGACTGGCACAAAGCCGTGAGCGACCTGAACGAAGGGCTGGACAGCCCTGTGGTGAGCGAGGTGCACATAGTAGCCACCGGCAACGAATGCAAGGAACTGCTGCTGCTCGTCACGCCGCAGAACGGCAGCGAGAGCCCCACCGTGACGTGTGTGAACGACGGCCAACTCTTCAGCTACGACCCGCAGGAAGAGACAGCACCGCCCCGCTATGCCGAGCCACAGGAAGGCGGCCTGCTCTACGAGCCCAACGCCGCCATCATGAAGGCAAGCTGCTTTGAGCAGCTCTCCCACCGCTATGACATGCCCCTGATAGGCCCCAACAGCCATTTATTGGTGGCTACACGGCCTCAAAACCATTTCCCCGGACGGGAGTTCACCATCGACCATATCACGAGCCTGAACAAAAAAGCGCTGCAGCCGGTGCTGCAGCGCATAAAAAAAGCCAATATCGCCGTACGCAACTTTCCCCTCAGTGCCCCTGAGCTGCGCAAGCGCCTGCGCATAGCCGAGGGCGGCGATGTATATCTGTTCGGCACCACCACAGCCGGCGGGGAGCACCGGCTGCTGTTCTGCACCAAACGCGGGTAAGCCTATTGGCTTATCATCTCCACACCTTTCAGAACGATAGGATTCTGCTCGTTCATCACCTGGTAATACTCCGACATATCCCACAGGTCGCGCGCCACAAGTGCCTTGAGCTGCATCTTGAGGTAAGGCAGCGTGCGTTGCAGCTCCTCATCGTCGGCCGGCTTGACCTCTTTTTTTGCGCCCTCAGCCACGATTTCGTCGACGACCGACTGGGGTATAGTAAAGTCCTCGTTGAAGTCGCTGAACGTCTTATAAGAGCGTTTGAGCTGTTTTCTGTGGGCGTCGATATACTTCAGGTTGGTCTGTACGATGAGTCCCTTGGCAGCGAGCTGGCGGTGGAACTTGGTGTAGCGGGTGGTATCGAGCGGTACGAAATAGTCGGGCATGATGCCGCCGCCGCCATACACGGTGCGGTGCTTCACGAGGGTGTAATAGCGCAGGGAGTCGGCGAAGTGGATACTGTCGGCCGAGGTCATCTCACCGTGCTTGAGGCGGTTCTCCAGGTCCTGGTTGTAATTGTCCTTGCCTCCCTTCTCATAGGGTTTCTGGATGCAGCGGCCCGAGGGAGTGTAGTAATGGGCGATGGTGAGCCGCATCATGGAGCCGTCGTCGAACTCGATGGGGCGCTGCACCAGTCCCTTGCCGAAGGAGCGCCGTCCCACCACGATACCGCGGTCCTGGTCCTGGATAGCTCCCGTGACAATCTCAGCGGCCGAGGCCGAGAGCTCGTTGATGAGCACGCACACCTTGCCGGTGAACGGGTCGTCACCGCCGTTGGCGCGGTAGTCGCGCCGTGGTGCTTTCCGTCCCTCGGTATAGACAATCATGTCGCCGCGGTTGAGGAACTGGTCCACCACCTGTACGGCCGCCTGGAGGTATCCGCCACCGTTCTCCTGCAGGTCGATGATGAGGTCGCGCATGCCCTGTGCCTTGAGTTTGGTCATGGCTTCGCAGAACTCATCGTAGGTGGTAGCTCCGAAGTTGTTGATGCGGATGTAGCCGATGCCGGGACGGATGATATAGGAGGCATCGAGTGAGTAGATGGGTATCTTGTCGCGGGTGACGGTGAAGTTGAGGATGTCCTTGATGCCGCGGCGCACGATGCCCAGCTTCACCTTGGTACCCTTGGGGCCGCGCAGCCGTTTCATAATCTGCTCGTTGTTCATCTTCACACCGGCTATGGCTGTGTCGTTCACCAGCACGATGCGGTCGCCGGCCACGATGCCCACTTTCTCCGACGGTCCGCCGGATACAGGCTGTATCACCACGAGGGTATCCTCGAGCATATTGAACTGCACGCCGATGCCCTCGAAATTGCCCTGCAGCGACTCGTTCATCGACTTCACCTCCTTGGCGGTGGAATAGGAGGAGTGCGGGTCGAGCTTCTCCAGCATGCCGCGTATGGCGTCTTCCACCAGTTTCGGCTCGTCGACGGAGTCGACATAGAGGTTGGTGATGGCCATTTCGGCCATCCGCAGTTTGCCCATCTGCTCATTGCCGCCTATGCGCAGCTGTGCGTGGGCGCAGGCGGCGGCCATCAGGAGCAGGGCCGGTATGATGATTTTCTTTGTCATGAATGTCATTTCTCGCTTTTTCTTTATTGGATTCAGCTTTCGTAATCCTCGGGGCGGTCTTCTTCCACCACCAGGTTGTCGATGATGAAGTTCTGCCGCTCCATGGTGTTTTTGCCCATGTAATACTCCAGGAGTTTCTGCACCTGGTCGGTCTTGTGCAGGGTGACCTGCTCGAGGCGTATGTCGGGGCCTATGAAATGGACGAATTCGTCGGGTGAGATTTCGCCGAGACCCTTGAAACGGGTGATTTCGGGGTCGGGGCCGAGCAGGCTGATGGCCTCGAGGCGTTCCTCGTCGCTGTAGCAGTAACGCACGATGTAGTCGCCCTTTTTCTCACCCTTGGCCAGGCGTGCGTCGGCCTCGGCTATCACCTGCTTGTTTTTTATCTTCGTGCGGCGGGCCCGCACCCTGAAGAGCGGTGTCTGCAGCACGTAGACATGGCCTTTCTTGATGAGTTCGGGGAAGAACTGCAGGAAGAAGGTGATGATGAGCAGGCGGATGTGCATACCGTCGACATCGGCATCGGTAGCCACAATCACCTTGTTGTAGCGCAGGGTGTCGAGTCCGTCCTCTATGTCGAGGGCAGCCTGCAGCAGGTTGAACTCCTCGTTCTCGTAGACCACCTTCTTGGTGAGTCCGAAGCAGTTGAGCGGTTTGCCCCTGAGCGAGAACACCGCCTGGGTGTTCACGTCGCGGCTCTTGGTGATGCTTCCGCTGGCCGAGTCGCCCTCGGTGATGAAGATGCTGCTCTCCTCCTTGCGCTCGTTTTTCACGTCGCTGTAGTGTATGCGGCAGTCGCGCAACTTGCGGTTGTGCAGGTTGGCTTTCTTGGCCCTCTCGCGCGCCAGTTTGGTCACGCCGGCTATGGCTTTTCGCTCCTTCTCGTTCTCTGTAATCTTCTGGAGCATCACCTCGGCCACGTCGGCATGTTTGTGGAGGTAGTTGTCCACTTCCTGCTTCACGAAGTCGCCCACGTATTTATTGACCGATACGCCGTCGGGGCTCATGGTGAGGGAGCCGAGCTTGATTTTGGTCTGACTCTCGAACATGGGTTCCTCCACATTCACGGCGATGGCGGCCACGAGACCATTTCGTATGTCGCCATACTCGAAATTCTTGCCGGAGAACTCCTTGATGGTTTTGGCGATATGCTCCTTGAAGGCACTCTGGTGGGTGCCGCCTTGTGTGGTGTGCTGTCCGTTGACGAAGGAGTGGTATTCCTCGCCGTATTGGTTGGTATGGGTGAAGGCTATCTCGATATCCTCTCCCTTCATGTGGATGATGGGGTAGATGCCCTCATTGGTCATCGTGTCGTTGAGCAGGTCTTCCAGTCCGTTGCGGCTCAGGATGCGCCGGCCGTTGTACATGATGATGAGGCCTGTGTTGAGATAGGTGTAGTTGCGGAGCATGGTCTCCACAATCTCGTTGTGGAACGAATAGTTCTTGAAGAGCGTGTCGTCGGGCTCGAAGGCGATGAAGGTGCCCGTCTCCTCCTCGGTGGGCGCCGTCTGGTCGCTCAGCAGGTTGCCGCGCTCGAAGACTGCGGTACGCACCTGTCCCTCGCGGTATGAGCGCACCTCGAAATGCAGGCTCAGCGCATTGACCGCCTTGACACCCACACCGTTGAGTCCCACACTCTTCTTGAAGGCTTTCGAGTCGTATTTACCACCTGTGTTGAGCACGCTGACCGCCTCAATGAGCTTGCCCTGCGGTATGCCCCGCCCGTAGTCTCTCACGGTGACGCGCTTGTTGTCCTCCACATCTATTTCGATGCGTTTGCCGGCGTTCATCTTGAACTCATCGATAGAGTTGTCTATCACCTCCTTGAGGAGCACATAGATGCCGTCTTCGGCCAGGGAGCCGTCGCCCAGACGTCCGATATACATGCCGGGGCGTGTGCGCACGTGCTCCATGTCGGAGAGGTGGATGATATTGTCGTCGGTATAGTTGACTGTTTCTTGCGTTTGTTGATTGTCGAATAGTTCGTCAGCCATTTATTGCTTTGTTTTGGGTCTATTTTATCACTTTCTTGAAGCAGCGGCGGCGCTTGTGCAGTTCACGCTCAATGGGTCCCCACTGGCTCTGCACGTGGGCATTGTCTTCCATCTCCACATTGGTCTCGCCCCATTCGAAGCCATAGTCGATGTAGCGGGGTATGAGGTCGGTGAAGAGCAGCGCGTTGGCTCCCTTGGCCCGGTATTCGGGCAGGAATCCCACCAGATAGAGGTCCACGATGTTGGTCTTGTGCTGTTTGATGGCCCTGAGCAGGTGATACCATCCGAAGGGCCACAGGCGGCCTCTCCAGCACTTCTGGAGCGCCTTGCTGAGCGAGGGGATGGTGATGCCCACCCCTGCCAGGCGCTTGTCGTTGTTCCAGTCTTCTATCAGCGTGATGAGGTTCAGGTCGGCCATGGGCAGATACATGTTGACATACTGCTCCACCTGCTTGTCGGAGAGTTCGGAGTAGGAATAGAGGTCTTTGAAGCAGTCGTTGATGAGATGGAATATCTTCTTGCCGTAGCCTTGCTCGAACACTTCCTTCCGGGTGAGCTTCTTCACGTGCAGGTTGTAGCGCTTCTCTATCATGGAGGCTATCTTGGCGTATTTCTCGGGCACTTCCTTGGGAATGTAGAGTTTGAACTCCACATAGTCGTTGTCTTTTTCGAATCCGCCTATGCGCTCCAGGTGCTCGGGATAGTAGGGATAGTTGTAGATGGTGGCCATGGTGCCCAGTTGGTCGAAGCCCCAGATGAGCATGCCCTCGGGGTCCATATCGGTGAATCCGAGCGGTCCCACCATCTCGGTCATGCCTTTCTGGCGTCCGTAGTCCTCCACGGCCTTGAGCAGTGCGGTGCTCACCTCGATATCGTCGATGAAGTCGATCCATCCGAAGCGCACACACTGGCGGTTCCACTTCTCGTTGGCTTTCCGGTTGATGATGGCCGCCACGCGCCCCACGAGTTTTCCTTCCTTGTAGGCCATGAAATACTCCGACTCGCAGAACTCGAAGGCTGCATTCTTGTCTTTGCTGAGGGTGTTCCAGTCGTCGCTGAACAAGTTGGGGGCATCGTACTGATTGCCTTTATAGAGGGTATAATGGAAATCGATGAATTTTCTCAAGTCGCGTCGCGACTCCACTTTTTTTATGGTTACTGCCGACATAAATGAATCTTTTTATCGTGTAAGGATAATAAAAACGAAAAGCCTCTCCCCTATTGTCAGTTAACGGGGTGGAAACATACGTATATAATACCGTGCAAAATTACGGTTTTTACCCGAAATGGCAAAATATTGCGTTCATTTTCGTCTTTTTACGCGACAGGGGGAAACACAATAAAGGCCGTCTGCTGCAAAACGGCAGACGGCCTTTACTATAAGTATAGGTAAAAACTTAGTCGCTCAGTTTGGCCTTGATGAACTCGCGGTTCAGGCGGGCGATGTTGGCAATCGACTCGTTCTTCGGGCACACAGCCTCGCAGGCGCGGGTGTTGGTGCAGTTGCCGAATCCCAATTCCTCCATGGTCTTCATCATGGCCTTGGCGCGTTTGGCGGCCTCAGGACGTCCCTGGGGGAGCAGTGCGAGCTGGCTCACCTTGGAACTGACGAAGAGCATGGCCGAACCGTTCTTGCAAGCTGCCACGCAGGCGCCGCAACCGATGCAGCTGGCGCAGTCCATGGCCTCGTCGGCATCCTGTTTGGGGATGAGGATGGCGTTGGCATCCTGAGCCTGTCCGGTACGGATGCTGGTGTAGCCACCGGCCTGCATGATCTTGTCGAAGGCGGTACGGTCCACCATACAGTCTTTGATTACGGGGAAACCGGCAGAGCGCCAGGGCTCCACGGTGATGACGTCGCCGTCGTTGAAGCGGCGCATGTAGAGCTGGCAGGTAGTAGCGCCGCGCTCTGTCTTTCCGTGGGGTGTACCGTTGATATAGAGCGAGCACATGCCGCAGATACCCTCGCGGCAGTCGTGGTCGAACACGAACGGCTCTTTGCCCTCGTTGATGAGTTCCTCATTGAGGATATCGAGCATCTCAAGGAATGAGGTGTCATCGGGAATATCCTTCATCTGGTGTGTATCGAAGTGACCCTTCTCACGCGGTCCGTTCTGACGCCAGAACTTAATCGTAAAACTTATATTCTTAGCCATAAATCAATTAATTCTTATAGTTACGGGTCTGTACCTTAATTGCCTCATACTCGAGCGGCTCTTTGATGAGCTCAGGATCCTTGTCGGGTCCCTGATACTCCCAGCAGCCCACATAGAAGTAGTTCTCGTCGTCGCGTTTTGCCTCGCCTTCCTCGGTCTGGTATTCCTCGCGGAAGTGTCCGCCGCACGACTCATTACGAGAGAGAGCGTCGTGAGCCACCAGCTCACCCATGGTGAAGAAGTCGCGCAGGTGGATGGCCTTGTCGAGCTCCACGTTGAGTCCTTCCTTCGAGCCGGGCACGAAGAGGTTGGTGTCGAACTCCTTCTGCAGTTTCTTCATCTTCTCGATACCGGTCTTCAGGCCTTCGGCGGTGCGGCCCATACCCACATACTCCCACATGATGTGTCCGAGCTCCTTGTGGATGGAGTCGACCGAGCGTTTGCCCTGGATGCCCATGAGGCGGTCGATTTCGGCCTGCACACCCTTCTCAGCCTCATCAAACTCAGGCAGGTCGGTGCTGATGCGCGGCCATACATCCTGGTCGGCCAGGTAGTTCTGGATGGTGTAGGGCAGCACGAAGTAGCCGTCGGCCAGACCCTGCATCAGTGCGGAGGCACCGAGGCGGTTGGCACCGTGGTCGGAGAAGTTGCACTCGCCGATGGCGAAGAGACCGCGTATGCTGGTCTGCAGCTCATAGTCTACCCAGATACCGCCCATGGTGTAGTGGATGGCGGGATAGATCATCATGGGCTTGTAGTATTTCACGCCGTTGATCTCGTTGGCCACATCACCGGGGAACACATCGGTAATCTCCTCGTACATCTCGAAGAGGTTGCCGTAGCGCTGCATGATGACGTCGAGACCCAGACGGTTGATTGACTCGGAAAAGTCGAGGAACACGGCCAGACCGGTGTTGTTCACACCATAGCCCTTGTCGCAGCGCTCCTTGGCGGCACGTGAGGCCACGTCGCGCGGCACGAGGTTGCCGAAGGCGGGATAGCGGCGCTCCAGATAGTAGTCGCGGTCTTCCTCAGGAATTTCCCATCCTTGCTTGGTGCCGGCCTGCAGAGCCTTGGCGTCTTCCAGCTTCTTGGGCACCCAGATACGTCCGTCGTTGCGGAGCGACTCCGACATCAGGGTCAGTTTCGACTGCTTGTCGCCGTGAACGGGGATACAGGTGGGGTGAATCTGCACATACGAGGGGTTGGCCATGTAGGCACCCTTGCGGTAGCACTGGATAGCGGCCGTGCAGTTGCAGCCCATGGCGTTGGTGCTGAGGAAGTAGGCATTGCCGTAACCGCCGGTGGCGATGACCACGGCATTGGCGGAGAAGCGCTCCAGCTTGCCGGTGACGAGGTTCTTGGCGATGATACCGCGTGCGCGGCCGTTTACAATCACCACATCCTCCATCTCATAGCGGGTGTAGAGTTTCACCTTTCCGGCCTGCACCTGTGCGGAGAGCGAGGAGTAGGCACCGAGCAGGAGCTGCTGTCCGGTCTGTCCCTTTGCATAGAAGGTACGCGACACCTGAGCACCACCGAAAGAGCGGTTGGCGAGCATGCCGCCGTACTCGCGTGCGAAGGGCACGCCCTGTGCCACACACTGGTCGATGATATTGTTCGACACCTCGGCCAGGCGGTACACGTTGGCCTCACGGGCACGGTAGTCGCCACCCTTCACGGTGTCGTAGAACAGGCGGTACACAGAGTCGCCGTCGTTCTGGTAGTTCTTGGCGGCGTTGATACCGCCCTGTGCTGCGATGGAGTGAGCGCGGCGGGGAGAGTCTTGGATGCAGAGGTTGATCACGTTGAACCCCATCTCGCCAAGGCTGGCAGCTGCGCTGGCGCCGGCCAGACCCGTACCCACTACGATGACATCGAGCTTGAGCTTGTTCTTCGGGTTCACCAGGCGCTGGTGAGCTTTATAATTGGTCCATTTCTCGGCCACGGGGCCTTCAGGAATTCTTGAATCTATATGCTTAGCCATAATATTGATGTTTTTTCAAAGATTAGAAGTATGACTCGATACTAAAGACCGCAGCACAGGCTGGGTGCGCACTTGAAAGCGAATGCGAGGACCACGATGAGGAAGCCCAGCATGAGCAGGGTGGTATAGACCAGACCGATGACGCGCCAGCGGTTGAACCAGATCTTACCGTTCCAGCCCAGGGTGTGCATAGCGCTCCAGAAACCGTGTGAGAGGTGGAACCAGATGGCCACAATCCAAATGATGTAGAGCACCACGAAGACGGGGTTGGCGAATGTCTCCTGAATCCAGGCGAAACCGTCAGCGGGTCCGTGAGTCAGTCCCTCCATGCCCACCAGTTCGGCGAACATCATGTTGTACCAGAAGTTGAACAAGTGCAGCAGCAGACCGAGGAGGATGATGATACCCAGTACGAGCATGTTCTGGGAAGCCCACTCCACTTTCTCAGGCTTGCTGGTCACCTCGTAGCGCTCGTTGCCACGTGCACGGCGGTTCTGTGCGGTCAGGATGAAAGCATAGACGATGTGAATTACTGCGAGGGCGGCCAGACCGAGGGTAGCCACAACAGCGTACCAGTTGGCACCGAGCAACTCACAAATCATGTTATATGCATCACCCGAGAACAGTGCCACTATGTTCATGCAGCAGTGGAACGTCAAGAAAAGAATAAGTGCGACACCGGTCACCGACATCACCACTTTTCTACCAATAGATGAATTGATTAACCACATAAATGATTGAGATTTAATTGATTATTTGTAAAATTGAATGTTTTCCAAATGTTTGATAGTATGGATTTAAAAGAGGTTGTCGAAGCGCATATACCTACAATTAGGTAAGATGCCCTTGTATTTTGATTGCAAAAATAGTATATTTTGGTGATAATTCAAAGCATTTCCATAAAAAACCCAAAAAAAATGATTACTTTTGCGGAAAAGTTGGGCTTCGGCCCCATTTTACACAATGAACGGAAACAACACAACATCCAACCATCCCGCAGCATCTTCCGCCCTCTCTGCCCCGCAGGCCGGCCATATGGCCTACGACGTGGTGGTGGTGGGCGGCGGCCATGCCGGCTGTGAGGCCGCTGCCGCCGCTGCCGCCATGGGAGCCCGCACACTGCTGGTGACGATGGACATGAACAAGATAGCGCAGATGAGCTGCAACCCCGCCGTGGGCGGCATTGCGAAGGGCCAGATAGTGCGCGAGATCGACGCGCTGGGCGGCCACATGGGACAGGTGACCGACGCCACCTCCATCCAGTTCCGCATGCTCAACCGCTCGAAGGGTCCCGCCATGTGGAGCCCCAGGGCGCAGTGCGACCGCGGCAAGTTCATCTGGCAGTGGCGCAGTGTGCTCGACCGCACCGACGGCCTGGACATCTACCAGGACCAGGTGGAGGAACTGCTCACCGAGCACGGACAGGTGTGCGGTGTGCGCACCATCTGGGGCATGACCATCCACGCCCGCTGCGTGGTGGTGACGGCAGGCACCTTCCTCAACGGCCTCATGCACATAGGGCGCAGGAAGGTGGCGGGCGGACGCGTGGCGGAGCCCGCCGTGGAGCACTTCACCGAAAGCATCACCCGCCTCGGCATCCGGTCGGCCCGCATGAAGACGGGCACCCCCGTGCGCATCGACAAGCGGTCGGTCCACTTCGAGGACATGGAGATACAGGAGGGTGAGCACGACTTCCACCAGTTCAGTTTCATGGGCAGCAAGAGCGCCCTGCGGTCGCTCACCTGCTGGACCTGCTACACCAATCCCGAGGTGCACGCCATCCTGACGGCCGCCCTGCCCGACTCTCCCCTCTACAACGGACAGATAGAGAGCATCGGACCGAGATACTGCCCCTCGATAGAGACCAAACTGGTCACCTTTCCGGAGCGCGGCCAGCACCTGCTGTTCCTGGAGCCGGAGGGCGAGGACACCAACGAGATGTACCTGAACGGCTTCTCCTCGAGCATGCCCGCCGAGGTGCAGGTGGCCGCCCTGCGCAAGATACCCGCCCTGCACGACGTGCGCGTGTACCGCCCCGGCTACGCCATAGAGTACGACTTCTTCGACCCCACCCAGCTCACCCATACGCTGGAGTCGAAACTGGTGGGCGGTCTCTTCTTCGCCGGACAGGTGAACGGCACCACCGGCTATGAGGAGGCCGGCGGACAAGGACTGGCGGCCGGTGTGAACGCCGCCCTGCGCTGCGCCGGCGACAGCACCTTCGTGATGCACCGCGACGAGAGCTACATCGGAGTGCTTATAGACGACCTCGTGACCAAAGGCGTCGACGAGCCCTACCGCATGTTCACCTCAAGAGCCGAATACCGCATCCTGCTGCGCCAGGACGACGCCGACATGCGGCTCACCGAAAAAGCCTACCGCATGGGGCTCGCCACCCGCGAGCGCTACGACTGGTGGCTGCAGAAGGAGGAAGAGATAAAACGCATCATACAGTTCTGCCAGGACACCCCCGTCAAGGCGGCCGAGATAAACGGAAGCCTCGAGGCACTCGGCACCACACCGCTGCGCGCCGGATGCAAGGTGATAGACCTGATAGGACGGCCGCAAATCAACCTGCAGGTGCTCGCCGAACTCATACCCGGCATGAAAGAGGCCCTGCACCATGCGCCCAACCGGCAGGAGGAAATCACCGAGGCCGCCGAGATAAGAATGAAGTACAAGGGCTATGTGGACCGCGAGCGCATGATAGCCGACAAGATGCACCGGCTGGAGGACATCCATATCAAAGGAAGGTTCGACTACCCCAGCATCAACCAACTCTCCACCGAGGCACGGCAGAAACTGGTGAGGATAGACCCCGACACCTTGGCGCAGGCCAGTCGGATACCGGGCGTATCGCCCAGCGACATCAATGTACTGCTGGTGATGCTCGGAAGATAAAATTTGTAAAATATTTTTATGTTTCACGTGAAACAAAACAATCATAAACCATAAGGACAAACCCCTTAAAACAAATACCCAAACAAAGAAATGAACAACGAGAAACTGTTGAAGAACCTCCGCTGCATTCCCGACTTCCCCATACCGGGAGTGAACTTCCGCGACGTGACCACCCTGTTCAAGAACGCCGAGTGCGTGCAGGTGATGGAAGACGAACTCTACGAGCTCTACAAGGACAAAGGCATCACCAAAATCGTGGGCATCGAGAGCCGCGGCTTCGTCATGGCCTCGGCCCTGGCCGTGAAGCTCGGCGCCGGCATCGTGCTCTGCCGCAAGCCCGGCAAACTGCCCGCCGAAACCGTGCAGGAGTCGTACACCAAGGAGTACGGCGTGGACACCATCGAGATACACAAAGACGCCATCAGCGAAGACGACGTGGTACTGCTCCACGACGACCTCCTGGCCACCGGCGGCACCATGAAGGCAGCACTGGAACTGGTGAAGAAATTCCACCCCAAGGCCATCTACATGAACTTCATCATCGAACTGGTGAACGAGGGACTGAACGGCCGCGAGGCTTTCGGCGACGAGGTGGAGATCAACTCACTTATTCAGATTTAACAACCGACAGACAACCACCGCAGGGCCGTGTTTCACGTGAAACACGGCTTTGCTGTCAGATTACACCACCCATATGAACAGCGAGGAAAAGAAACAACTGGAGGCCAAGCTCAAGAACATCGTGAGCAACATGCCCGAGCAGCCCGGCAGCTACCAGTACTACGACGACAAGGGCACCATCATCTACGTGGGAAAGGCGAAGAACCTGAAGCGCAGAGTGAGTTCCTATTTCCACAAGGAAGTGGACCGTTACAAAACCAAGGTGCTCGTGAGCAAGATACGCGACATCACCTACACTGTGGTGAAGACCGAGGAAGACGCCCTGCTGCTGGAGAACAGCCTCATCAAGAAATACAATCCCCGCTACAACGTGCTGCTGAAAGACGGCAAGACCTACCCCAGCATCTGCATCACCAACGAGCCGTTTCCCCGCATCTTCAGCACCCGCAACATCAACAAGAAGTGGGGCACCTACTTCGGGCCCTACCCCCACATCTCGACCATGTACGCCATGCTCGACGTGATCAACCGTCTCTACAAGCCCCGCACCTGCCACATGCCTATCCTGCCCGAGAAGGTGCAGGAGAAGAAATACAAGACCTGCCTGAAATACCATCTGAAGCGGTGCGACGCCCCCTGCGTGGCCTACGTCAGTCAGGAGGAATACAGGGAAAACATCCGTCAGGCAAGGGAGATTCTGAAGGGCAACACCCGCGAGATGCTCAACTATCTGGAGCAGGAAATGATGCGCAAGGCAGAGAAAATGGAGTTTGAGAAAGCCGAGGAGATCAAGCAGAAGATACAGGTGCTGGAGGGCTACTGCGCCAAGAGCGAGGTGGTGAGCCACACCATCAACAACATCGATGTCTTCTCCATCGTCAACGACACCATTGACAGCAATGCCTACATCAACTACATGCACGTAAAGAACGGCAGCATCAACCAGGCTTTCACTTTCGAATACAAGAAAAAACTCGACGAGAGCGATGCCGACCTGCTCCTCGAAGCCATCGCCGAGATAAGAGAGCGGTTCGACAGCAAAGCACGCGAAATCATCGTGCCCTTCGAGATAGAATGGGAGATGGCCGATGTGAAATTCATCGTACCGCAGAAGGGCGACAAGAAAAGACTCTTGGAACTGTCTGAAATGAACGGCAAGCAGTATAAGGTAGACCGGTTGAAACAAGCCGAGAAACTGAATCCCGAACAGAAGCAGACACGCCTGATGAAGGAACTGCAGGCCGCCCTGCAGATGGAGAAAATGCCCTACCACATAGAATGCTTCGACAACTCCAATATCAGCGGCACCAATGCCGTGGCAGGATGCGTGGTGTTCAAAGGCATGAAACCAAGCAAAAAGGACTACCGCAAGTATAATATCAAGACGGTGGAAGGACCCGACGACTATGCCTCAATGCAGGAAGTGGTGAGGCGCAGATACAGACGTATGATTGAAGAGGGCACTCCCCTACCCGACCTCATCATCACCGACGGCGGAAGAGGACAGATGGAGACGGTGAGGCAGGTGGTAGAAGACGAACTTCACCTCAGCATTCCCATTGCCGGACTGGCCAAAGACGACCGTCACCGCACCAACGAACTGCTATTCAGCTTTCCTCCAGTAGTAATAGGCATGAAAACCAACAGCGAGCTCTTCCTTATTCTAACCCACATACAGGATGAGGTGCACCGCTATGCCATCACCTTCCACCGCGACAAGCGGAGCAAAGCAGCCCTGCACAGCGAACTCGACGAGATAAAGGGCATCGGAAAGGTGACAAAAGACAAACTCACCACCCGCTGGAAGACCATGGCACGTCTGAAAAAAGCCACCCTCGACGAACTGAGCGAGGTAGTAGGTGCGGCAAAAGCCACAATCATCAGGGAGCATTTCGAGCAAAAAGGAGAAAAAAATATGGAATAATTTGCTATTCCATCCTAAATCCATTATCTTTGCAAGAAAGCAGTCAAACACGGAAAACACCCAAAAACACAGAACATGAGAGTAGTCATTCAGAGAGTCACAAGAGCATCTGTCACCATAGCCGGAGAGCTGAAAAGCAGTATCGGCCGCGGTATGATGATATTGGTGGGCTTTTGCAATGAAGACACCGACCAGGACCTTGACTGGGCCGTGAAGAAAATAGCCCAGTTGCGCATCTTCGACGACGAACAGGGAGTCATGAACAAAAGCATAGAAGAAACAGGAGGCGAAATCCTGGCCGTGAGCCAGTTCACCCTCTACGCCTCGTGCAAGAAAGGCAACCGCCCCTCGTATATCAGAGCCGCTAAACCGGATATTTCAGTGCCCCTCTACGATGCTTTCTGCCAGAAACTGCAGGAAAGACTGCAAAAACCCATCCAAACAGGCGTTTTCGGAGCCGATATGCAGGTAGAGCTCATCAACGACGGACCTGTAACCATCTGCATAGACACCAAAAATATCGACTGACGCCATGACCCTGAAAGAAGCTCAGAAAAGCGTAGACCGCTGGATAAAAGAATATGGGGTGAGATATTTCTCAGAACTCACCAACATGGCCTGCCTCACAGAAGAAGTGGGAGAATTGGCCCGGGTGATGGCCCGCAAATACGGTGACCAGAGTTTCAAAGCCGGTGAGAAAGAAAACTTAGGAGAAGAAATGGCCGATGTGCTCTGGGTGCTCATCTGTCTGGCCAATCAAACGGGTGTCGACCTGACAGAGGAATTCAAGAAAACCATCGAAAAAAAGACCCGACGCGACTCCCTGCGACACATAGAAAACAAGAAACTGACAACATAAAATATAATAAATAATATGGAAGAGAACTTAAAAAGCAAGTATGAGCAAGTGCTCAGTCTCTATCAGACCGAGCTCGACGACACTGCAATTAAAGCAGCAGTAGACAAACTGATAGAGGAGAAAGTGCCGGAAAACGACACCCTCGAAGTGAAGAAATTCCTCATGGGAAGTGTGGAGCTGACCTCGCTCAACACGACGGACAACGACGAGAAAATACTCGCTTTCACCGAAAAAGTGAACCAGTTTGATGAAGAGTACCCCACCCTACCCCATGTGGCCACCATCTGCGTCTATCCCTGCTTCGCCAAGATAGTAAGCCAGTCACTAGAAGTAGACGGCGTGGAAATAGCCTGCGTATCCGGCAGTTTCCCCTCCTCACAAGCGCTGATTGAGGTAAAAGTAGCCGAAACCGCTCTGGCAGTCAAAGACGGCGCCACCGAAATCGACATCGTCATGCCTGTAGGAAAATTCCTCTCCGGCGACTACGAAGGCGTATGCGACGACATCAACGAGCTCAAGGAGACCTGCGGCGACAAAGCCATGAAAGTGATATTGGAAACCGGCTGCCTCAAGACCGCCAGCAACATCAAGAAAGCGTCTATCCTGAGCATGTATGCAGGTGCCGATTACATCAAAACCTCCACTGGAAAACTCTCTCCCGCTGCCACACCGGAGGCCGCTTATGTGATGTGTACGGCCATCAAGGAATTCTATGAGAAGACCGGCATACAGATAGGTTTCAAGCCTGCAGGCGGACTGAACACCGTGCGCGACGCCATCATCTACTACACCATCGTGAAGGAAATATTGGGCGAGAAATGGCTCACCAACAAATGGCTCCGCCTCGGCACCAGCCGCCTGGCCAACATGCTGCTGAGCGAAGTATTGGGTAAAGAAACGAAATTCTTCTAAAAAGAAATCTTCATACTAAAAAAGTCCAAATCAAAGTTGATTGATTTGGACTTTTTTAGTATGATGGGTTGATTCAGTCTATAAATTCCGTTGCGAAACGAACTGCAGATAGGCAGTAAAAGCCTCTTTCAATTCAGCTGTTTTGACATGCCGGTCGATATATTTCATGGCGATATTCGACAACTCATCCATCTTGTTCTCCGCATACTGGATGCCGCCACTCACTTTGGCATACTCCACCAAAACAGCCACCTCATCTTGATTGATGGTACCATTCTTAACCTTCTTGGCAAGGGTTTTCATCGAATCAAGTGGTGTGGTTTTCAGTGCATAGATAATCGGAAGCGTCAATTTTCCCTCCAACATATCATTGCCGGTAGGTTTACCGATTTCTTTTGAATCGTAATAGTCGAAAATATCATCTCTGATTTGGAAAATCTTGCCTACACAAAGGCCAAAATCGCGTGAGGCAGCTATCTCGTCATCGCTGGCGCCAACAGAAATAGCACCATTTTCGGAACAATTTGCAAAGAGAGAAGCAGTCTTTTTTTCAATCACATCGAAATAAACAATCTCAGAAATACCATCCTCGGAGAAATTATTCATCTGCAGGAGTTCACCACTGGCCAATGTCTGGCCAAGAAGGGAAAGTCCCTCGATGATACGGATATTTTTCGATTTCGATACATTGAGCAGCGCTGTGGAGAGAATATAATCACCCGTCAGAACGGCTACTTTATTATTATAACTGGCATTCACCGACGGCTGACCCCTGCGTTCAGAACTCTCGTCCACCACATCGTCGTGCACCAGACTCGCCGTATGGAGCAATTCCAACCCCATGGCTGCATAGTGTGTGGTCTCATTGATAGCACCATAATTTTTGGCAGTGAGAAGGGTAAGAATAGGCCTCATGCGTTTGCCGCCACGCTGACGGATATGCTCCAGAACAGATGATAAAACGGGTTCTGAAGAGGTTAGCGAACTGTTGAAAAGAGTGACAAAATCGTTTAGTTCGTTGGAAATTGGCTTCTTGATGATAGAAAGAAAATCCATAAAAAATTTATTTTGAGCACAAAAATAATATTTTTATCTCAGAAATCGCGAAAAAATAAGTAATTTTACGCAGAAATTTTGAAAACATGGAGAAAATATTCTTTTTAGACGCATACGCCCTGATTTACAGAGCTTACTATGCTTTCATCAAAAATCCCAGAATCAATTCAAAAGGTCAGAATACATCGGCCATACTGGGTTTTTGCAACACACTGCATGAGATTATCAGCAAAGAGCAGCCCCAATATATCGGCGTGGCCTTCGATCCACACGGACCCACCTTCAGAAGTGAGCTCTACGCACCTTATAAAGCACAACGCGAAGAGACACCCGAAGACATCAGAACGGCTGTTCCCATCATCAAAGAGATACTGAAAGCCATGAATATTCCAGCCTTGGTACTAGACGGATTTGAGGCAGATGATGTGATAGGAACCTTGGCGACGAAAGCCGGTGAGGCGCAGCTTGACACCTATATGGTGACATCCGACAAGGACTACGGACAGTTGGTGAGCGACCATGTGCGCATGTACAAGCCCAAACACGGTGGAGGCTACGACATCATCGGTCCCGAACAGATAGAAGAGAAATATGGTATCAGCACACCCAAGCAAGTGATAGACTTGCTGGCACTCATGGGCGACTCGGCCGACAATTTCCCTGGATGTCCCGGGGTAGGGGAGAAGACGGCCGTGAAACTGATCAACCAGTTTGGCAGCGTAGATCAACTTTTGGAGCGTACCGACGAACTGAAAGGAGCCATCAAGAAAAAAGTGGAGGAGCACACCGAAGAAATCAAAATCTCCTATACCCTCGCCACCATCAAGACCGACCTGTCGATTCCTCTCGACCTGGAACAACTCACCCTGAAAGCACCCGATGCCGACGAACTGGAGAAAATTTTCACCCAACTGGAGTTCAAAACCCTCATAGAGAAATTTCTTAATAAAAATAAAAAAACCAAAAAAAATCAGGTACAACAACTCGATTTATTTGCAGAATTTGAAGACGAAGGGGCGGGCGAAGAAAAAAATTCGAGTTTTGAAGACCTAAAATCGAGGCCCCATCTTTACAAATTGGTTGAAAATAAGGAAGATATAAATAATTTATGTGATTATTTATTGACAAACGAAATAATCAGTCTAGACACGGAGACCACCTCGACCGATTCCATGTCGGCAGAATTGGTCGGTTTGAGCTTTTCGGTGAAGGAAGACGAGGCTTTTTATGTTCCCATCGCCGAAAACAGGGAAGAAGCCCAAAAAACGGTCGAGCTGTTCCGTCCCGTCTATGAAAATGAGGAAAGTCTGAAAGTGGGGCAGAACATCAAGTACGACATGAAGGTGCTGGCCAACTACGGCATCGAGGTGAAGGGACCACTTTTCGACACCATGATAGCCCATTACCTCATCCAGCCCGAAATGCGACACAACATGGACATCCTGGCGGAGACCTACCTGCACTACAAGACCATCCACATCGACGAACTGATAGGTCCACGCGGAAAACAGCAGAAGTCCATGCGCAACCTGCCGCCCAGTGCCGTTTACGAATATGCCGCCGAAGACGCCGATGTCACCTTAAGGCTGAAAAATGTGCTGGAGGCAAAACTCAAAGAGGTGGGAGCCGAAAAACTGTTCTATGAACTGGAAATGCCCCTGGTGCCCGTATTGGCCGAAATGGAGCGCAACGGCGTATGCCTGGACACCAACTCCCTGCAGGAGACCTCGAAAGCGTTCACGCTCCGCATGCACGAAAAAGAAGAGCGCATCTACCAACTGGCAGGCGAAATCTTCAATATCTCCTCGCCCAAGCAAGTGGGCGACATACTCTTCGGCAAACTCAAAATCATAGAAAAAGCCAAGAAGACCAAGACAGGACAATATGTCACCTCGGAGGAAGTGCTCCAGCAATTGCGTCACAAGCATGAAATAGTAAACGAGATACTCGACTACCGGGCCCTGAAAAAACTGCTGAGCACCTACGTCGATGTGCTGCCCACACTTGTGAACCCCAAGACCGGCAAGATACACACCTCCTTCAATCAGACCGTCACCGCCACCGGACGCCTGTCATCGAGCGATCCCAACCTGCAGAACATACCCGTGAGGGGAGAGGACGGCAAGGAAATAAGAAAAGCCTTCATACCCGAACCAGGATGCCTTTTCTTCTCGGCCGACTACAGCCAGATAGAACTGCGCGTGATGGCCCATCTGAGCGGTGATAAGAACATGATAGAAGCCTTCCGCGAAGGCTACGACATACATGCCGCCACCGCCGCTAAGATATATAAAAAAGGAATAGAGGAGGTGAGCCGAGACGAGCGCACCAAAGCCAAGAGAGCCAATTTCGGCATCATCTACGGCATCACCGTGTTCGGACTGGCCGAACGCCTTGACATAGAACGCGCCGAAGCCCGTCAACTCATTGACGGTTATTTCGAGACCTTCCCCCAGGTAAAGGAATACATGGAGGCGGCGAAAGAAAAAGCCCGGCAGTTGGGCTATGCTGAGACCCTGTATCACAGAAGGCGCTATCTACCCGATATCAACAGCCGCAACAACACCGTGCGCTCCTTTGCCGAGCGCAATGCCATCAACGCCCCCATACAGGGCACAGCTGCCGACATCATCAAGGTAGCTATGATACGCATACACCGCCGCTTCAAAGACGCCTACCTCCGTTCGAAACTCATCCTGCAGGTACACGACGAACTCAACTTCTCCGTCTATCCGGAAGAAAAGGAAATGGTGGAACGCATCGTGCTGGAAGAAATGCAGAAAGCCTGCGAACTCAGGGTGCCCCTGATAGCCGATGCAGGGTGGGGGGACAACTGGCTCGAAGCTCATTAAAGTATTTGTTAACAATCTGATTTTCAATTATTTAAGCCTTATGATGATATATTTTTCATCATGAGGCTTAAAGATTTTGAACAAAAAATACAAAACAATAGGGTAGGGGAGGGGACCTATTGGGTGAAAAGCCGTTAGAAAAAGGCGATTAGCACAAAATAACACCTCTTCAGACACATATTAGAAGAAAAATGCGTAACTTCGCAGCGAAAAATCAACAGAAGACAAAAAATGGCATTAAAATGTGGTATCGTGGGCTTGCCCAATGTAGGCAAATCCACACTTTTCAATTGTCTGTCGAGCGCCAAGGCACAAGCCGCCAATTTCCCGTTCTGCACCATTGAGCCCAATGTGGGCGTGATAACCGTACCCGACGAGCGACTGGGCCGTCTGGCTGAGATTGTACATCCCGGACGAATCGTTCCCGCCACCTGCGAGATTGTAGACATCGCCGGACTGGTGAAAGGCGCCTCTAAAGGAGAAGGTCTTGGCAACAAGTTTCTTGGCAACATCCGTGAGACCGACGCCATCATCCATGTGCTGCGCTGTTTCGACGACGACAACATCACCCATGTAGATGCCACCATCGACCCCATACGCGACAAGGAAATCATCGACACAGAGCTCCAGCTCAAAGACCTGGAAACCATCGAGTCGCGCCTCTCGCGCCAGGCCAAGGCCGCAGCCGCCGGCAACAAGGATGCCAAGGTAGAGCTCAAGGTGCTCGAGGCCTACAAGGAAGTGTTGGAAAAAGGCCTCAACGCCCGCACCGTGACCTTCGACAGCAAGGAAGAGCAGCAGGCCGCCCACGACCTGTTCCTGCTCACCGCCAAGCCCGTACTGTATGTATGCAATGTTGACGAGTCGTCGGCCAAGGACGGCAACGACTATTCCCGCCGTGTGGAGGCCGTGGCCAAGGAAGAAGGTGCCGAGGTGCTCGTCATAGCCGCCAAGACCGAGGAAGACATCGCCAGTTTTGAGAGCTATGAAGACAAGAAACTCTTCCTCGACGAGCTGGGGTTGGAAGAGAGCGGTGTGAACCGCCTCACGAAGAAAGCCTACGCCCTGCTCAACCTGCAGACCTTCATCACGGCAGGCGAGATGGAAGTGAAGGCCTGGACCTACCGCAAAGGCTGGAAAGCCCCGCAGTGCGCCGGTGTGATACACTCCGACTTTGAGAAAGGATTCATCCGTGCCGAGGTCATCAAATACGACGACTATATCCACTATGGTTCAGAAGCTGCTGTGCGCGAAGCCGGCAAGCTGTCGGTGGAAGGCAAGGAATATGTGGTGCAGGACGGCGACATCATGCACTTCCGCTTCAATGTATAGACCCAAACACCCCCGTTCATGATTAGTCAACTGCTCTATATCGTATGGAATCCCGACGAGACGGCCCTGCAGTTGGGCTCGCTCTCCATCCGCTGGTATTCACTCTGCTGGCTCATCGGCCTGTTGCTGGCCTATCTGCTCGTTCACAAGCTCTACAAAGAGCAGAAGATAAAAGAAGAGTATTTCGACCCCCTCTTCATCTATTGCTTTCTCGGCATTCTGGTGGGTGCCCGTCTGGGCCATTGCCTGTTCTACGAACCCGGCTATTTCCTGAGCAGCGGCGAGCACATCATTGAGATGTTCCTGCCCATCCACAAGATAGACGGCTCCTGGAAATTCACCGGCTATGAGGGGCTGGCCTCACACGGCGGCACACTGGGCCTCATCATCGCCCTGTATCTCTATTACCGCAAGACCCATCTCAACCTGTGGACCGTGCTCGACAACATCGCCATTGCCACGCCCGTGACGGCCTGTTTCATCCGCCTGGGCAACCTGATGAATTCGGAGATAATAGGCAAGGTGACCGATGTACCCTGGGCTTTCTACTTTGTCAACGCCGGCCCCGAGTTGGGTGTCGACCCGCGCCATCCCGGTCAGCTCTACGAAGCCATCGCCTATCTCATTTTCTTCTTCATCGGATGGTATCTCTACCGCAGGCGTCCTGAGAAGGTGGGCACGGGATTTTTTTTCGGTCTCTGCCTCACCCTTATCTTCACGGCCCGTTTCTTCATAGAGTTCACCAAGATCAACCAGGTGGATTTTGAGAATAGTCTGCCGCTCGACATGGGTCAGCTGCTCAGCATTCCCTATATCGTGCTCGGAATTGTGTGCATGATAGGTGGAAAATGGATGAAGGGAGTGAAAAAATAATCACTCCCTTCATCGCTCATTTCATTTTACTTACCTACTATTTTCTGTATCTCATGCAGTTTGTTGAGTGCTTCAAGCGGCGTGAGATTATTGATGTCGATACCCATCAGCTCATCGCGCACCATGCTGAGCATAGGGTCGTCGAGCTGGAAGAAGCTCAGCTGCATGCCCTCTCGGGTCTGGGCGATGTTGTCCACCTGCGGTTTGCCCACAGCGCCCACGCCGTTGCTGTCGGCCTCCAGCCGCTTCAGAATGGTGTTGGCCCTTTTCACGATGCTCTTGGGCATGCCGGCTATCTCCGCCACATGAATACCGAAAGAGTGCTCCGAACCGCCTCTTTCCAGTTTGCGCAGGAAGATTACCCTGTTGTCCACCTCCTTCACACTCACATTATAATTCTTGATACGGGCGAAATGCTTCTCCATCTCGTTCAGCTCATGATAGTGGGTGGCAAAGAGCGTGCGTGCCCTGGCCCGCGCGTGCTCGTGCAGATACTCCACGATGGCCCAAGCTATCGAGATGCCGTCGTAGGTAGACGTGCCGCGGCCCAGCTCATCGAAGAGCACCAGCGAGCGCGGCGACACATTGTTCAGGATGTTGGCCGCCTCGGTCATCTCCACCATAAAGGTCGACTCACCCTGTGAAATATTGTCGGAGGCGCCCACACGGGTGAATATTTTGTCCACCAAACCGATTCTCGCGCGCTCTGCGGGCACGAAGCTGCCTATTTGGGTAAGGAGTACGATGAGGGCCGTTTGTCGCAGCAGAGCCGATTTACCGGCCATATTCGGGCCCGTGATGATAATAATCTGCTGGTTGTCGCTGTCGAGCCGTATGTCATTGGGCACGTATCGCTCATCTATGGGCAGTTGGGTCTCGATGACCGGATGTCTTCCCTGCACGATATCAATTACGTCGGATTCGTCGATGACGGGCCGCACATAGTGGTGCTGTTCGGCCACCAGTGCGAAAGAGAGCAGGCAGTCGATGCGCGCTATGAGGCTGGCATTGGTCTGGATGGCCGGGATATAGTCCTGCAGCGCCACCACCAGTTCGTTGAACAGTTGCGTCTCGAGCGCCAGAATCCGGTCCTCGGCACCGAGTATTTTTTCCTCATATTCCTTCAGTTCCTGTGTGATGTAGCGCTCGGCCTGCGCCAGCGTCTGTTTTCTCACCCATTCGGCCGGCACCTTGTCCTTGTAGGTGTTGCGCACCTCGAGGTAGTAGCCGAACACATTGTTGTAGCCTATCTTCAGCGAACTGATGCCAGTGAGTTCCGACTCTCTCTCCTGTATCTTGAGCAGATAGTCCTTACCGCTGTAGGCGATGGAGCGCAGTTCGTCGAGCTGTGCGTTCACCCCGTTGTTTATCACATTGCCCTTGTTCACGAGCAGGGGAAGGTCGGGTTTTAGCTCGCGTTGTATCCGGTCGCGTATCAGCACGCAGGGGTTGAGTTGCTCACCCAATCGGAGCAGCACCTCGTTGTCGGTCTGCTCACAGGCTTTTTTCACCACCTCCACGGCCTGCAGCGCCACCTTGAGCTGCATCACCTCACGCGGCGACACGCGTCCCACGGCCACTTTCGAGATGATACGTTCCAAGTCGCCCATCTGGTGAAACTGCTCATCGAGCAACTCGCGCAAATCGGGCTCCTTGAAGAAATACTCCACCACCTCATGGCGCTCGGTGATGGGCTGCACATCCTTGAGCGGGAACATCATCCAGCGCTTCAGCAGTCGGCTTCCCATGGGGGTCGACGTCTTGTCAATCACCTGCAGGAGCGATGAGCCCTCATCGTGCATGGTATCCAGCAGTTCGAGCGAACGGATGGTAAATTTGTCGAGCCGCACGTATTTTTCTTCCTCAATACGGGAGATAGAAGTGATATGGCCCAGTTGGGTATGCTGGGTGAGCTCGAGATACTGCAGGATGGCCCCTGCGGCCACCACGCCGTTGCGCAGATGGTCCACCCCGAAGCCCTTCAGCGTCTTGGTCTGGAAATGCTTCAGGAGTTTCTGCCGGGCAGTGGCCTCGGTGAACACCCAGTCGTCGAGTTCGAAAATGCACAGTTTGTTGCCGAAGTAGCGTTCAAAGTCATTTTTCCTGGAACGGTCGTAGAGCACCTCCTTCGGTTGGAAGTTGCCCAACAGTTTCTCCACATAGTCGTAGGTACCCTCGCCGGTGAAGAACTCGCCGGTGGAGATGTCAAGGAAAGCCACTCCGCATGCCGTCTTGCCGAAATGAACAGCACAGAGAAAATTGTTTTCTTTATAGTTGAGCACATTGTCGCTCATGGCCACACCCGGTGTCACCAGTTCGGTGATACCTCGTTTTACCAGTTTCTTGGTGAGTTTAGGGTCTTCCAACTGGTCGCAGATAGCCACCCGCCGTCCGGCGCGTATCAGTTTGGGCAGGTACGTATCGAGTGCGTGGTGCGGAAATCCGGCCATCTCTGTCGTGCCGGTGCTCGCCCCGTTGTTCCGTCGGGTCAGGGTGATACCCAATATTTTGGAGGCGGCCACCGCATCCTCGCAATACGTCTCATAGAAGTCGCCGCACCTGAAGAGCATGAGCGCATCGGGATGTTTAGCTTTCAGGCTGAAAAACTGCTGCATCATAGGGGTCAGCCCCTTTTCTTTTTTGGCCATAAGAAATGATTGTTTTGAGCGATGCAAAGTTAGCAAAAATTTCCCATACTGCAAGATGAAAAAACATGCTCACTCATATATCCTCCAAAAACCCGACGACCTGAACAAATTCATCAACGAACAGATGGCAAAAGCAAAGAAAAAGCTCTTTGTCAAATCACTTTCCACTCCTCCACGCAGCGTTTTTGGGTGGAGAAGTTCACACCAATCTTAAACAGCCTACGCGGGTCGGCGGCATACGACAGGGCATAGCCGCGTGTTTCTATCTGAGAGAGAGCCTCGTCGGCGCTCTTGTCTAGTTTAAACTCGAAGATGTAGATGTAGTCGGCCGTGCGCACCACCATGTCAGTGCGGCCGTCGCTTGTGGCGTGCTCCACCTCCACATAGAGCCCCAGCAGGCGGAAGAAGAGGAACAGCACGTTCTGAAAATAAAGTTCGCTGTCTCCAACAATGCGGTAGTCAGTGTCGGCGAGCATCGCTGAGAGTCGAGTCATAAAAGCCTCGGCATCGCCCGTCTCCACCTCTCTGACGAACCGACCAATGGAAAACTGTGTGCTCTCGGGTCGGACATTGCTGTAGAAAGGCACAAGAAACCGCACGAAACCCCGCTCCACTTCTTCATTGGGAAACCCCAGGCGGTAAGTCATGAACCGGCGGTCGTAACCCTTGATAGTGAGATAACCCGATTGGTAGATTACCGGAAGGGGATTCACGCGCATAGAGTCGACACTGCCCAGCAAGTCGGACGACACTTCCTCCTCGACCAGGTTGTTCAGGTCATAGTGCGTGCTCTTGAGCACATTCACCAGCAGTGTAGGCGTACCTGTCTCAAACCAGTAGTCGCCAAACTTGCGCTTGCTGAGCGTGTTGATGACACTGAAGGGATTGTAGAGTCCCACGGTATCCTCACAGAAGTGGTAGCCGTCGTACTGCCGCCGCAGCATGGCATAGCACTCCTCTTTCTCCATGTGGTTGGCCTCGGACAACTTACCCACCTCACTGTCGAAATAAGAGTGTATTTCCTCCTCTGTGAGGCCGCAGATATTGTGAAATTTCCCCCACATAGAAATGTCGTCGAGATTGTTGAGGTCGCTGAAGACACTTACCTTCGACAACTTTGTCACACCAGTGAGCAGGGCGAACCGGATGTAGCGGTCACTGCTTTTGAGCACACCATAGAAAGCTTTGAGCATGCTGCGGTACTCGTCGGCCAGTTCTTCATTGTCGAGCGTCTGCACCATCGGCTTGTCGTACTCGTCGACAAGCACCACCACGCGCTCGCCCGTCTGCTCACAGGCTCGCCGTATGATGCCCGAAAAGCGTGAGGCTGCCGTGTCTTCGGATGGATTACGACCATATATTTCCTCCCACAGCAGGAGATAACGGTTGAGAATGGAGTCGAGGTCAGAGCGCTGTCGGTAGCGTTCGGCGTTAAGGTCGAGGTGCAGCACAGGGTAGGTCTTCCATTGCTGTTCCAGCGAGGTGATGGCCAGACCTTCGAAGAGCTCGCGCTTACCTTGAAAATAAGCTTCGAGGGTGGATATGAGCAGCGACTTTCCGAAGCGCCGTGGACGGCTCAGGAAGTAATAGCTTCCAGTATTGGCCAATTCCCACACCAAGGCGGTCTTATCGACATAGGCAAAGCCATCCTGCCGCAATTTTTCAAAATTCTGCACCCCAATGGGATATAATATCCTCTTTTCCATAACTCGCGGTTTATGCATGGCAAAGATAGTGCAAGGCAAGTGGAAAACCAAACAAAAAACGAGTTTTTTTACACTAAACCCCTCCCTTGAGGATGCCTGGTGTCATAACTTGTAACAAGTTACACAAAAAAGTATGGGGCATAGTATTTTTTCATACTACGCCCCACGCTTGGTTGCTTTTCTTACTCTTTGGTAAGCCAGATGTAGAAAAGATTGGACGTATTGTATTTTTTGATAGTGTGCTCACCCGCCTCAAGGGTTACGCTCAGTTCCCAGTGGTCGCCCACAAATACGGCGGTAGAAGCAGCGTAATTAGCACCGTCTACTTTTATGTCATGACCATCTGTGATGCTGAAGGCCAGCTTGAGCGTGCTTTTCTCGGTTGAGGTGAAAGAGACAACCGTCTTGCTCTCCATTTTTAGACAGTCTGTATACACCGTACCGTCTATCGTGACAGAACCCTTGCTGTTGCTGTATTTGCCGTTTTCTATTGTAAAGAAGTTGTTGGAAGGAACTTTGCCCTGGAAATGGCAGGTGATGGCATCGTCCTGGGTCTGTCCGCCTTCGCCTCCTTGACCGCCTTCGCCACCCTCACCCGGGTCACCGCCTTCACCGCTGGAGCCATTCTCATCGCCGAAGATGCCCACCAGTGACGACGCATAGCCCATGAGTGCAGACTTCAACGCTTCATCCACTTTATCATCCTTATCGGCAGCATCGGTGAACGTCCATTTGAAGTCGCCGTGGTTCAAGCGTCCTGCGCCGTACCATCCAACCACTTTTGCCGGCACATCGGCAGCCTCATCGGCCGTGTAGCTGTACATCAGACCCGCGGTGGTGTCGAAGTTGTTGTAGCTTCCGCCGCCCTGCAGCGCTTTTACCGTGGCCGGCACCTGCTCCTCGCGGCTCTGCGCCTCGAAAGCATCGAAATGGACGCTGGTGTCTATACCGAGCGAGGCAGCCGCCACCATCTTGCCTTTGGTGAGCATGGAAGAGGCATTGTAGGGCCAATACGAACTAGTGGCGCCGGTGATGACATTGCCGTACGACTTGATGCTGCCACCGTCCTCATCGCTGAAAGTGCCGTTGTCGGAATTGTAAGTGCCCGTGCCGGCATACAGGTCATTGCCCTGCATGGAGGTGAGCATCGGGAACTTGCAGTTGCGGAAGTAGTTGCCCTCCACAAACACGCTGCTGCCCGTAGTGGCGCCCACACCATATTTGGAGTTGCCGTCGAAATAGTTGTTCCACACATGCACGCTCATCACGCGCACACGCGGATGGCGCGAGTCGCTGTGGTCGAACCAGTTGTGGTCGTAGCTGATATAGTTGGGGCCGTTCTCCTTGGTCATTCCGCAGAGCGACGACTTGCCGGCATCCCAGAAATGGTTGTAGGCTACGGTGATATACTGCGAGTTGCCTTTCACGTCGATAGACCCGTCGCCCTTTTTCTGATCACTATCACTGCCTGGCTGCCCGTAGAAGATGTCGATGTGGTGCACCCAAACATTCTTGTTGTCCGTATCGATGGAGATGGCATCGTCCATAAACATCATGACGGCGAAATTGCGCAGTTCCACACTGCGTGCCCCATGCAGCAGGAAACCGAAATTCTTGATGGTGGCATCGTCGCCGATACCCTCAAAGGTCATATTCAGCTCATTGTCCTTGTTGCTCTTCACCTGCAGGCCCTCGGCAGAGCTGCTGATATGGTCCAGGTCGCTCAGGTCGATGGTGCCGATGAAACGGAAAGCGATGGGCGTGGAGTCGTAGCCCTTGAGATAATTGTCGAGAATGGTCTGCAGACCCACACTGGTGGTGGTGGCGCCGCTGGAGCTGGTTATCACGTCGCAGGTCACGGTCTTGGCCGTATTGGCGGTGACATAGAGCACCCGGGCGCCGCTCTTGAGCGAGCCGTCGTGGTTGTAGGCTCCCACACCCTCTGAATGGTTGAGGAAAGCGAATCCGTCGCGCTGATAGTTGATTACCTCCATATCGGCCGCCTCGCCGCTGGCGCTCATTTCAGCCCCCTCGCTGTCTACGGCTATCACCTTCATGGAATAGGAGCCGCTGACGAGTCCCACCACATCGGCGCGTCCGTAGGTACCGTAGTTGCGCACCAGCTGCTCATCTATCTTGGTATAGTCGACATATCGGCCACCTTTCACATACACATGGTAGCTCTCTGCACCCTCCACAAGGTTCCATTTCACATAAGCCGTCTCGTACCATCCGCGGGCCTCGGTTATCTCGATCCCGTTGTCGGTCACCACACCCTCGGGAATCTCGGCCAGCGGTTTGGAGAAGGAGATGTTGCGCACGGAGCCATAGAACACATCCTGCTCATTCTGCTTGGTGCTCACCGTGACGGTCGACTTCTCCTTGTTCACATCCACACGGCTCAAGTCGTCCGTGTTGTAATAGAGAATATTGCTGTTGTCGAGCGACACCTGCATCTGCCGCGCATTGAAGTCCTTACCCACGTTGTGGCTGTAGGCATCCTGGTAGGTGTCAGTGGTGCTGCCCTGGATGGAGGTAGGCACACCAGTGACCGACAGGTTGTAGATATAGATACCGCCCCCGTTGGGAGTGAGGGTCACTTTTCCGTCGGCCTCCACGATACCGGTGGCCTTGGTGCGGGAAGTGGTCTTCTCAAAACCCTCCATATTGCTCAGGTTGGTGGCCGTGATGCCACGGGCAGTACTGCTGCTGGAAGTGGCGAACTCCACCGTCAGTTCCTGGCCCTTCTTCAGATTGGGAATAATCACCGTCACCTTGGCGCCGTTGGCCCACATACGGGCGTCGCTGCCCAGTCCGAAGCGCACACTGCCATTACTGGCATCGGCCGTGGTGGTGAAAAGCAGGCCCTGGGTGATGGTCAGTTCCGCGCCGTTGGCCATGAGCGGCGCCTCCGTCTGTGCAGCGGTATACGACCAGCGGTCCTTGCTGCTGTCCTTTATCCAATTACTGTCCTGACCCATATTGGTCTGGTCGCCGCTGCCGAGACTGGTGAAATCCCAGGCCGACTGTGCATAACCGTTTCCCAGGCCCATAAAGGCCATGAAGAGCATAAGTAAACCTGATAATATAGTATGTTTTCTCATAATCTTTTGTCTCCTTTAATCATTCATGTCCCATACTTCAAAAATACTCACCGCCTGGTCGTCGCCGTTGCCTTCTCCCTCTTCCATCGCGATTCCGCTCTTTCCACCATTTATGGTGATGGAAAATTCCATAATATTGATGGTGACGGCGCACACATGCTCTATCTGAGGTGTGATATATTGTTTCTTCATACAGCGCACTCTTTATTATTTAACAACCACTTTTCTACCATTCACAATATAGACACCCTTGGACAGACCCACGGTCGAATGGCCCACCAACTGTCCGCCCAGACTGTAGACACCTCTGTTGCCCTGCACGCGCTCAAAACTCACACCCTCTATACCGAGCAAATCATTGTCGATAGAGAAAGAGGTGACACTGCTTTCGCTGTTCAGGGCAGCAAGATAGGCATGGAAAGGCTTGATGGTGTTTCCGGCTGCCAGTTTTTTTACTTTGTTGCCGTTGGCAAAGTAGTAGATATTGCCTTCGGGCACCTCATCGAGAATGGTGCCCACAAAATGGTATCCCACACCCAGCATCGTATTGCCCGACACCAGATTGCTGAGCGTGATGTCCTGCAAGGTAAACTCGGCCACTTCCTCGGCAGGCTGTATGAGATAGGGTATGCCGCAGAGCATGCTCTCCACCATGTTGAAATTGACATTCTTGTCACTCTCCACATCAAACTCTGCTACCATGGTTCCCTCGCCGAACACCTCGGCAATGGCAGCCGCCGGCATGTCGAAAGGCAGGCAGATGGTGTTCCACTGGTCTTTCTTGAGAGAGCGCACCACATGGACATTGACCAACCGCTTGCCGAATGTCTTCAGGGTGGAGAGATTGTCGAAGCCGTCGGCCTCGCTGAGCTTTGCCGTATAGCCGAAAGAGATCTGCACATCACTTATGTCTTCAGTCTGAGAAGACCCGTCGGCATAGGAAAGCGTCACCCTATCACCAGCAAAAACAATGCTGGTGGCAAAGTTGTTCACATTCGTTCCAGCCACAGTGACGGTCTCTTCAGTGTCGGCCAGCAGGCTCAAAGAGAAACAGGCCAGCAACAGGGAAAAATAGGTTCGTAGTTTCATTTTTCTTTATTATATAATACAAATTATTACGTAACGTGTTGAAAGTAAGATGTTTTAGAGCGGCAAAGTTAGTCAAAATACTTATCATTTCAGAATAAAAACCATTTCATATACTTAACAAAATACGAAAACGTTTGCGGCAGTGAGAATAGTTTTCCACACCCGATTGTGGAAAACTTGTGTAAAAGCGTGGGATAACCAAAAACACAGGTGTTGATAACCGAAGACCGACTGCCAGGGTGGGATAAAAAAGGGCAACAGCATACTTTTTCCTCATTTTTTCAACGATTTTTGGTGAGAAAAAGATATAAAGTTATTAATTTTGCAACAGATATCAGAAATGTGCATAAAGTGGAAAAGAAGCTGATTATCAGCAGGAAAATTTCCACACAATATGTGGATAAACAAGAATAGAGATATGGAAAACCAAAACACCAACTTTTTTAGCAAAAAGTTATGCACTTTTCCATAGCCTATCATCATCAACAAAGTATTTTTTAAAAAAAGAAAAACATAAAAATATAATGATATGGAGTTGAAAAAAGAATGGATAGCCCAGGGTTACATTGATGAGCCTGTGGAAGAAGGTATAGATTTGAAGAAAGCCATCCGCGATATGTGCCGTGAGAAAGACGCCATCATCCTGGCCCACTACTATACGCATGGAGAGATACAGGAGATAGCCGATTTCATCGGCGACTCGCTGGCGCTGGCCCAGAAGGCGGCCAAGACCACCGCCAAGATTATCGTGATGTGCGGTGTGCACTTCATGGCGGAGACCGACAAGATACTCTGTCCCGACAAACTGGTGTTGGTGCCCGACCTGAATGCCGGCTGCAGTCTAGCCGACTCCTGCCGGGCGGAAGACCTGCGCAAATTCAAGGAAGAGCATCCCGGCTATCAGGTGGTGAGCTATGTGAACACCACGGCCGCCGTGAAGGCCCTCACCGATGTGGTGGTTACCTCGGGCAATGCCAAAAAAATAATCGACACCTTCCCTCAGGACGCCAAGATTATTTTCGGCCCCGACTATAATCTGGGCAGCTATATCAACGCCGTCACGGGCCGCGACATGCTGCTGTGGCATGGCGGCTGCCATGTGCATGAGCGTTTCTCGGTTGATGAGATAGTGAAGTTGAAGGAGGCCCATCCCGCCGCCAAGGTGTTGGCCCATCCCGAGTGCAAGGGTCCGGTGCTTGCTGTGGCCGATGTGGTGGGCAGCACGGCCGTGTTGCTCAACTATGCCATTGCCCATCCCGAAGAGGAGTATATCGTGGCCACAGAGGCCGGTATTCTGCACGAGATGCGCCGCAACTGTCCCGACACGGTGTTCCATCCCGTTCCTCCCGAGATATCAGAGGGTGGGGTAGGCTGCAGCTGCAACGAGTGCGACTACATGAAGATGAACAGTCTGGAGAAAATTTACAATACGCTGAAGTATGAATGGCCTTCGGTCGATGTGGACAGTGAGATAGCCCGTGAGGCTGTGAAGCCCATCGAGCGCATGCTTTCGCTCAGCTAATTTCCTTTTTTCTGCCCCGCCATAAAAGGCAAATACCGGTAAATAAACCAGGTGATGGCGGTGGCTATGATATATACGGCTATGAAGGCGGTTACCACCCGGTAATAATGTCCTTCGTAGCCGTAGCCCGTTTTGTTCAGCACGAAGCTCACCAGGGTGGGTACGGCTCCGCAGATGAAGTAGTATACCAGGCTGTGGCATCCTGTCCAGCACACCATCCCTATAGGCCGCATCATTCGGCACAGCGACACGACGATATAGGCCGAGAGGCATCCGTCGGCCAGCAGCAGGATATAACTGCTGATGTGTATCGGTTCGGCCGTGAGAAACACACCGTTTCTGCATTCCATATATTTCATTATTATCCATAATAGAATAAGAATAAGTAGAATATATGATGATGCAGTGTGTATAACTTTCTCCTTCAGGTGGTAGAGATAGCCTAAATAGATGAAAATGAGAAACAAGAGGGCATTGGTCCAATGCCAAAAATAAGGTGGATAATGGTGGAAATCAGGGTAAAAAGCATTGATCAGCGCCATCAGAAAGAAAGCGGCGCAACAGAGTGTGGATAAAACAGCGGTTTTTCCCTTGGTTATCCACAGCAGCAGGGAAAAAATAAGCTCTGCCGTAATCAGCGTGGCCACAAACCAGGATGCCTGACCGGTGAGAATGTCAGTCAGTGTCTGCAGTGAAACCGGTGTGTGGTGAAACAGATGCTTGGGCAGGGCCAACAGGGCGGTGAAGATGAAATAGGGCACCACCAGGCTGCGCACCACAGCTTTCAATTTGTAGACCGGCGAGAAGGTCTTTCCCTCTTTATAAAAGAGGTATCCGGAAAGGAAGAAGAAGATGATGAGCGCATTCTCCACATACACCACATAGGGAACGATGTCATGGCCGGCATAGTACATTTCGGTGTGGAAGAACAGTATGGCCATCATACAGAGCCCACGCGCCATGTCTATCCATTGCTTTCTGGCAGGCTTCGCAGTGTCCATTTTATCTCACGATGGCTATTTTGCACACGGTGCCCTTTTCACCCTCGTCAGTGGCCGTCTGCACCATGTATACCCCCGAAGCCACCTTATGGCCGTTGGTATCGCAGCCGTCCCAGGTGAACGTACCGCCGTTGCTCTTGCCCTCGCGCACCAGTACGCCATGAGCCGTCACAATCTTCACATCGGCATTGTAGGAGAGTCCCACGACGGTAATAAGGCCGGTGTAGTCGGGTTTTACCGGATTGGGATAGGCATAGACATTGTCCTTGGTCATCTCGTCGCTGGTGCTGCTGGCATCGCTCATATAGCTGCACAGTCCTTTGTCGGTGCTTATGAACACCTCGCCCGTCTTGTCGTTGATGGCTATCGACTCGATGATATTGGAGAGCAGGTTGCTGTTGGTGGCGGTGAAGTTTTCCAGTTGCACCATATTGTCGGCACTGATGAGATACACTCCGTTGCCGTTGGTGCCGAACCATTTTCTGTTGCCGCCGTCGATGGCCATACAGCTTATCTCCACCCCGCTGAGCAGGTAGTCGGCAAAGTTGGTGCCGTCGTTGCGGGGCACCTTTATCTGCTGCAAGGGGGCATTGGAGCCTTCGCTCAGGTCGGAGGCGGGCAGCTGCAGCGGTCCCACATTGGTGCCTATCCAGATATTGGCGTCCTTGTCTTCGGCGATGCATTTCACACCGTTCACATTCTCCACGGTGGTTCCGTCCTGGTTCACGAAAGGTATCTGGTAGTAGTTGAGTGCGTCGGTTTTCGGGTCGAAGCAGTAGAACGACGACACCCACCAGTGGTTGTTGACGAACCACAGATAGCCTCTGCTGTCGAGAATCATGTCTTTCATGGCATAGAGGCTGCGGTTGGTGTTTTTCACCATGATAATGCTGTTGTGGTGCGACTCCCAGGTCTTGTCGGCCTGCAGTTTCAGTATCGACTCGCTGTCCGACTGGCTGTTGAGGCACCACAGGTTGCCTTCCTTATCGAATTTTATACCGCTTACGATGACATAGTTTTTGTTGTTGGGCTCATTGGGGATGGCGGAGGTGAGCGGACTGTTGTCGACGGTGAAATGCTGTTTCAGCTCACCGTTCAGGTATTCATAGAGTCCGGTCCGTCCGCCGGCGAACACATGGTCGGGATTGGCGGGGTCTATGTCGAGGCAGTTAAGGTCGATGAAGGTATAGCCTGTCTGCGGCAGCGTCTCGTTGTTGTAGAGGGTCCATTCACCGTTTTCCAGTACCTGGATGACCGGTTTCCTACGCAGTTCGGCAAACTGGCTGAAACCACCTCCGCAAGTATAGAGCTTGTCGTTGTAGAATTTCATGAATCCGAAGTAGTTGTAGGCCGGTCCGTCGGGGTTGAGGTCGGTTCTTACGGCTACGAGTTGGTTGTTCTCTATATTGAGCGAGTAGAGTTTCTGGTTGTCCTGGTTGCTCCAGTAGCAGTTGTTTTTCAGGTCGTAGGCGAAGGCCTGCAGGTTATGGTCGGGCACGGCCATGTCGGTTTTATTGGTCAGGCTCTCGATGATGTAGAGATGATGGGGCTGTGTAAGGATGATTTTCCCGCCGGTGAGGTGGCAGTAGTTGAAATACGGCTGATAATTCAATTTCCATTCGCCGTTTTCATAGACATACATCTTTCCGTTGGTGAGGGCGATGAGATGGCTGTCGAAGACGAACAGCCGTTCGGCGGTGATATCAGTGCAGGCCGTCCAGTTGGCTTTGTCGAGAATGTTTTTCTTGGTGTCGCCCTGCCATATTCCTCCGTCTTTGAGCGCGGCATAGACATACTGTCCGAAGACGGCTGTAGAGGCGATGTTCTTGTCGAGGTTGTAAGAGTTGCTTATCTCTGCCTTGGCCACATTGAGCTGTACGATGCCGAAGGCGGTGGAGATATAGGCATACGGCCCGCTGATGTCGACCTGGTTGATGGTTTTGTCGGTGGTCATGCTCTTGCTGTAGTAGGCAGAGACATTCACCACCTCGCCGTTGTCGTCGAGCAGGTCGATGTTGTAGTTGTCGTAGACGATAACGAGCCGCTTGGCCGCCTCGCAGTAGGCGATATAGCTGATGCTGCAGTCGTTGAGCACGTTCATCTTGTCGTAGGTCTGTATGCTGTTGTCGGCGTTGTTGTACGAGTAGAGTCCTTTGCTGCTCAGTACATACACCTTGTTTCCGGCACATTCTATCTGGGTGATGTCGCCATAGGCCTGATAGTTGTTCCACGAGCCGATGGGAGCGGCGGCGGCCTGTGACGCGAAAACGACGAGTGTGAGTACGAAAAGATAAAAGCGCTTCATGATGCTGCGAAATGGTTTTACGGTTCTTCTTGCTGATGGAGAAACGCCCTCAGGGCTTCCACAGCCCGTGCCCGGTGCGAGATTTTGTTCTTTATCTCCATGCCCAGTTCGGCAAAGGTCTGGTCGTAGCCGTCGGGTTGGAAGATGGGATCATAGCCGAAGCCCTCGGTTCCTCTTTTCTCGCGGATGATGCTGCCGTTGACAATGCCTTCGAAGAGTTTTGTCACAGTTTTCTCTCCATCTATGAGTAGTAACGCAATAACGGTGCGGAATCGTGCCTTCCGATTGTTATTTTCTGCTAATTCGGCCAGAAGTTTCCGCATATTGGCTTCGCTGTCGTGTCCCTCGCCGCCGGCGTAGCGGGCCGAGAAGACGCCCGGTGCCCCGTTCAGGGCATCGACTTCCAGTCCGGTGTCGTCGGCGAAGCAGCTCAGGTGATAATGGTCGAAGACATACTGCGCTTTCTGCAGGGCATTGCCCTCGAAGGTGTCGGCCGTCTCGGGTATGTCGGCATGGCATCCGATATCGCTCAGCGAGAGCACCTCATACTGGTTGCCCAGTATCTGCCTTATCTCGGAGAGTTTATGTGAGTTGTTGGTTGCGAATACTATTTTCATTGGTCTTTTTCTTTTTTACTCTTACTTTCATTTCGTCGAATCCCTCGCCGTAGACACCGATTACGCTGCTTTGGCTCACAAAGGCGTTGGGGTCGATGGCTTTGATAAGGCGGAATATGCTCACACTCTCTCTCTTACGGGCCAGGATGCAGAGCACCTTCATGTCGCGGCCTGTATACCACCCATGACCATCGAGAATGGTCACACCGTGGTTCATCTCCGTGCCGATGGCATTGGCTATCTCCTGGTATTTCTGTGAGAAGATGAAGAACTGCACCGACTCGCGCCGTGAGTTCATCACATAGTCGAGCATGAAGTTTTCTATTACCATGGTGCAGATGCCGAACACGGTTTTGGAGGCGGCGTCGATCACGTTGAAGTCGCGCGTCAGGATGAACATGGGGAAACTGCTGCCGATGATGACGATATCCACCAGTATGAGCACGGTACCGAGCGACATGTTTCTGTATTTGTTCACCACGGCGGCCACGATGTCGGTGCCGCCGGTGCTGCCGTTGTTGAGGAAGACGATGGCAAGCGACGATCCCGTCATGCAGCAGCCTATGATGAGCGACATGAAGTCCTGGTCGCCCAGCAGTTTGATCATGGTACCGTCGGTCTGTGTGATGACATCTTGCGCCACACCGAGCATGAGCGAGAGGGCAAAGATGGCATACACGGTCTTCACCAGGAATTTCCATCCCAGCACTTTGAGTGCCAGTATGAGGAGGAGCGCGTTGATGATGAAGTAGGTATACATGATGGGTATGCCGTGGCCGCCACCGTTGGTGGCATAGAAGATGATGGCCGAGATACCGGTCACGCCGCCGGTCACTATCTCATACGGCAAGAGGAAGAAAGTCCAGCCTACTGTGTAAAGCAGAAGGCCAAGGGTTATAAAAATATAATCCTTGGCTTCATTGATAATCTGCTTTTTTTCTATGTTGGTGTTCATTTTATCACTACGTTGACAATGCGTTTGGGTACGATAATCACCTTGACCACATTCTTCTCACCAATGTATTTGATGGAACGTTCGTCGGTTCTCACGGCGTTTTCGATGGTTGCATTGTCAGCGTCGGCGGGGAACTGCATTTGGAAACGGGCTTTGCCGTTGAAGGAGATGGTGAGCTGCATCTGGCTCTCCACCAGGTATTCCTCTTTCCATTCGGGCCACTGGGCGTCGCATACGGAGCCTGCCTCGCCCAGCTGCTGCCACAGTTCCTCGGCCATGTGCGGGGCGAAGGGAGCTATGAGCACCACGAGCGTCTTGAGCAGGTCTTTGTTGGTGCACTTCAGCTGTCCGAGTTCGTTCACACAGATCATGAAGGCCGAGATGGCTGTGTTGTAGGAGAAATTCTCTATGTCCTGGGTCACTTTCTTGATCAGTTTGTGCACGCTCTTGAGCATGTCGGGGGTAGCCTGTCCGTCGAGGGCGATGAGCTGGTCGGAGGCATTCTTGCCGGAGCCGTAGAAGAGTGCCCAGAATTTCTTCAGGAAGCGGTGGCAGCCGTCTATGCCGTTGGTGTCCCATGGCTTGCTCTGCTCCACCGGTCCGAGGAACATCTCATAGAGTCGGAGGGTGTCGGCGCCGTAGCGTTCCACAATCATGTCGGGATTGACCACGTTGAACATCGACTTCGACATTTTCTCCACGGCTCTGCCGCACACATACTTGCCGTCTTCGAGGACGAACTCGGCGTTGGCAAATTCGGGTCGCCATTTTTTGAAAGCCTCCACATCGAGCACGTCGTTGTTCACGATGTTCACATCCACATGAATGGGTGTCGTGTTGTACTGGTCTTTCAGTCCGGCGCTCACGAAGAGGGGAGCCTTGTCGTGGTCGTCGCTGATGACGCGGTAGACAAAGGCGCTGGTACCCTGTATCATGCCCTGGTTGATGAGTTTCTGGAAGGGTTCTTCCTTGCACGACACACCATAGTCGTGGAGGAACTTGTTCCAGAAGCGGGAGTAGATAAGGTGACCGGTGGCATGCTCGGTACCGCCCACATAGAGGTCCACATTCTGCCAGTATTCATCGGCCTCGCGGCTCACGAGTGCCTCGTTGTTGTGCGGGTCCATGTAGCGCAGGTAGTAGGCGGAGGAGCCTGCGAATCCCGGCATGGTGTTGAGTTCGATGGGGAATACGGTGGTATCGTTGATGAGCGATTTGTCCACCACGGTCTCGCTCACGGTATCCCAGGCCCAACGGGTGGCTCTTCCAAGGGGAGGCTCGCCCGTCTCGGTGGGTTTGTACTCGTCGATTTCGGGCAGTTCGAGCGGCAGTTTGTCGGCCGGTATCATATAGGGCATGCCGTCTTTGTAGTATACGGGGAACGGTTCTCCCCAGTAGCGCTGGCGGGAGAAGATGGCGTCGCGCAGGCGGTAGTTCACCTTCACACGTCCCAGGTGGTGTTCGGCCACATACTTCTTGGTGGCTTCGATGGCCTCTTTCACGGTGAGTCCGTTGAGCGAGAAGTCCACATAGGGTGTGGCGTCCTTTCGGGGCGAGTTGCATACGATGCCCTCTTTGGCGTCGAAGCTCTCCTCGCTCACGTCGCAGCCTTCGATGAGTGGTATGATGGGCAGGTTGAAATGCTTGGCGAATGCATAGTCGCGCGAGTCGTGGGCAGGAACGGCCATGATGGCGCCGGTGCCGTAGCCAGAGAGCACATAGTCGCTCACCCAGATGGGAATGGCCTCGCCGGTGAGCGGGTTGATGGCCTTGGAGCCGGTGAAGACACCCGTCACGCGGCGGTCGGCTATACGGTCGCGCTCGGTGCGTTTCTTGGTGGCTGCTATGTAGTCATCGACAGCCTGCTGCTGCTCCGGGGTGGTCACTTTCTGCACATATTCGCTCTCAGGGGCCAACACCATGAAGGTGACACCGAACATGGTGTCGGCGCGGGTGGTGAAGATGGTGAAGTCGATGTCGCTGTTTTCCACGTGAAACACCACCTCGGCACCTTCAGAGCGTCCTATCCAGTTGCGCTGTGTCTCTTTCAGCGAGTCGGTCCACTGTATGGTGTCGAGTCCGTCGAGCAGGCGTTGTGCATAGGCCGACACGCGCAGGCACCACTGCTGCATCTTCTGCTGCACCACGGGGAATCCGCCGCGCACGCTCAGTCCGTCGACCACCTCGTCGTTGGCCAGCACAGTGCCCAGGCCGGCACACCAGTTCACCATGGTCTCGCCCAAGTAGGCTATGCGGTAGTTCATGAGCACCTGCTGCTGTTTCTTCTCCTCCCAGCTGTTCCATTCGTCGGCGGTGAAGCAGAGTTCCTCGGTCTGTGCCACATCGAGGCCCTCGGTACCTTTTTGGGCGAAATGCTCCACAAGGGTGCTGATGGGAAGTGCCTTACCAGCTATGTTGCAATAGTAGGAGTCGAACATCTTCTGGAAGGCCCACTGTGTCCATTTATAGTAGCCGGGGTCGCAGGTGCGCACCTCGCGGTCCCAGTCGAAGCAGAAGCCTATCTTGTCGAGCTGTTCGCGGTAACGGTTGATATTGTTCACCGTGGTGATGGCGGGGTGCTGTCCGGTCTGTATGGCATACTGCTCGGCGGGCAGTCCATAAGCGTCGTATCCCATGGGGTTGAGCACATTGAATCCCTGCTGGCGCTTGTAGCGGGCATAGATATCGGAGGCGATATAGCCCAGGGGGTGTCCTACATGAAGTCCGGCTCCCGACGGATAGGGGAACATATTGAGCACATAGAATTTCTTCTTGTTCTGGTCCTCTTTCACCTGATAGGTCTTCTGTTCAACCCATCTTTTCTGCCATTTTTTCTCTATTTCCCTGAAATTGTATTCCATTGATATATATTTTGATTATTGTCTAAATGCTTGAATGGCTGCAAAATTACTAAAATTCAAGGGGAGTGCAAAATAATCCTTGTTTATTTTGTCGGTAAAGTTGGAAAGCCCATGAATTTTGGTTACCTTTGAAAGCGGAAACAACAATGGGTCATAATCCGTTTTTGTGATGAGAAGAATTGTATTGTTTGCCGTTTTCTGCATGGGTATTTTTGGGGTAACCTATGGTCAGGAAGTGCCCGACAGCCTTATACCTGTTCTCCATGTCACGACAGTAGATGGAGAGATGCCCACCTGTGAGGTGACGCAGGCTCCCGAGGGATGCATCGGTGTGACGATAACGGGCAATGACTATGTACCGGGCCGTATGGTGATGACCTTTGAGGGCGATACCCTCTACGACTCGCAGGAATATGAGAAGGGCGTATCGGGCATGAGGATAAAGATACGCGGCAACAGCACGGGTGCCTATCTTGCCCAACATCCGTATAAGATAAAACTCAGCAAAAAAGACGACTTGCTGCTGCGCGGCGACAAGGCCTATCGCCATAAAGAATGGGTGTTGCTGAGTATGTATACCTGGAATGTGAGAATGTCGCACCAGGAGAGTAACACTTTGAATATCGCCGGCACGATGTTGAGCCGGCTCATGGGCATGGAGTGGGTGCCCTCCTATAGGTTCGTGCATTTGGTGATAAATGGCCAGTATCAGGGCATGTATTACCTGATGGAAACCGTCGACAGGGGCAACAGCCGAATTGACATCAGTGAAACGGGATTTCTGATAGAGCACGATGTTTTCTGGTGGAAGGAAGGGGTCTATTTCAAGACCCGCCGCCAGCGGGCCGCCACCGCCTTCACTTTCAAATATCCCGACGACAGCGATGTGACCGACTCCACACTCCAGGCGGTAAAAGGATATATGGAAGACTTTGAGGAGGCCCTTTACAGCGGCGGTGATATCGGTGCCTATATCGATTTTATGTCGTTTGCCCGATGGATACTGATACACGACTTGCTCGGCACCGATGATGCGGCCGGCAGCAACCGGTTTCTCTATAAAAACGACTTGGATGAGGGCGACCCTTTGACATCGAAGCTGATGATGGGCACCTTGTGGGACTTCGACTCCAGTTTCAGAAGCGATGGTTGGAGCTATCTGCACACTACCGACTGGTTTTATTATCCTCTTCTTTTCGGCCGGAGCGATTTTCAGCAGGCGTATATCGATTTGTGGCGCAGTGTGCGGGTTTATCTTCCTGAGGCCATAGAAAGCGGCATAGAGGAAGTGTGGCAGGCCTACGGCCCGGTCTTCGACGCCAGTATGGCTATTCACCGCACGGTTTATCCCAATGAGGGTAAAAACGATTTCCGGAGTCAGCTCGATGAGATACAGCAGAAGTTGATGGAAAGACTCCGTCTGCTCGACCGGTTGATGGAAGAATTGGAGAGCAGTGTGCAACATCCGGTAGAGAGTGGAAATATCCTTTCCATTACCGATATGGCAGGCTACAAAATAAAACCTGCCGACATACACAGGCTGCCGGCAGGTATCTATCTTGTGACTTACAGCGGAAACGGTACGAAGAAACTATTGGTCCGTTCCCGTCATTGATTATTTACTCCTACTCCCACTCGATGGTTGAAGGCGGTTTGGAGGAGATGTCGTAGCACACGCGGTTCACACCCCGCACCTTGTTGATGATTTCGTTGGAGACCTTGGCCATGAAGTCGTAGGGCAGATGCGCCCAGTCGGCGGTCATGGCGTCGGTGCTGGTCACGGCGCGGAGGGCGATGGGATGCTCGTAGGTGCGCTCGTCGCCCATCACACCCACGCTGCGCACAGTGGAGAGCAGAATGGTGCCCGCCTGCCATATCTGGTCGTAGAGCGACACCTCTATCTCGCCGTCCTCCATGTGGGCGGGAACACCGGCGGCCAGCACGCGGCGGGCCTCCTCGCCGGAGAGTTTCACTTTATAGTTGCGCAGACCATTGATGTAGATATGGTCGGCTTCCTGCAGCACACGCACCTTCTCGGGTGTGATGTCGCCCAGGATGCGTACGGCCAGGCCCGGTCCGGGGAAGGGATGGCGGGTGATGAGATGCTCGGGCATGCCCAGTTGGCGTCCCACGCGGCGCACCTCGTCCTTGAAGAGCCATTTCAGCGGCTCACACAGTTGCAGGTGCATCTCCTTGGGCAGTCCGCCCACATTGTGGTGGCTCTTGATTACCTTGCCGGTGATGTTGAGGCTCTCTATACGGTCGGGATAGATGGTGCCTTGTGCAAGCCATTTGGCTCCCTCTATCTTCTTGGCTTCGGCATTGAACACCTCTACGAAGTCGCGGCCTATGATCTTGCGTTTCTGCTCAGGATCGGTCACTCCGGCCAGGTCGGCGAAGAACTTCTCGCTGGCATCCACACCCACCACATTCAGGCCAAGGCACTCATAGTCGTGCATCACATCGCGGAACTCGTTTTTGCGCAGCATGCCGTGGTCTACGAAGATGCAGGTGAGCCGGTGGCCGATGGCTCTGTGCAGCAGCATGGCGGCCACGGAAGAGTCGACACCGCCCGAAAGACCCAGGATGACCTTGTCGTCGCCCAACTGGCTTTTCAGTTCGGCGATGGTGGTATCGACAAAGGAGGCGGCGCTCCAGTCCTGCTTGGAACCGCAGATGTCGACCACGAAGTTCTGAAGCAGCTGTGTGCCCTGCACGGTGTGGAACACCTCGGGATGGAACTGCACGGCCCATACGGGCAGATTTTCGGCGGCATAGGCGGCGAACTGCACGTCGTGGGTAGAGGCTATCACCTTGTAGCCCTCGGGCAGGGCGGTGATGGTGTCGCCATGGCTCATCCACACCTGCGACTGGGGCTCGAAGCCTTTGAAGAGCGGGTTGTGAGCGTCGAAGTTTTCCAAGCGGGCGCGGCCGTACTCGCGGGTGTTGGCTTTCTCCACCTTTCCGCCCTGGCTGTGCGAGATGAACTGGGCGCCGTAGCAGATGCCGAGCACCGGCAGCCGGCCGATAAACTGGCTGAGGTCTACCTTGAAGGCTTCAGGGTCATGCACCGAATAGGGTGAGCCGCTCAGGATGACACCGATGACCGAAGGGTCGTCTTTTGGAAACTTGTTGTAGGGCAGGATTTCGCAAAAGGTGTCCAGCTCACGCACTCTGCGGCCTATGAGTTGTGTGGTTTGTGAACCGAAGTCGAGAATGATGATTTTTTGCTGCATATATGGGTAGGGTTTTCAAAAAAAGTGTCAGAGCGAGTGCAGGAATTCTTCCGCCGCCTTCAGGGTGTCGAGTTTGCCCACGTCCATGAGGCGCAGGTCTTCTTTCACCACGCCTTTTATCTCCACCTGATGGCAGACGGAAAGATAGAAGTCGATGATGCCGAAGCGGTCGGGCCATGACTGCATATAGGGGAACAGGGTGGGAGAGAAGGCATGAATGCCGGAGAAGGCATAGCGGCGGCACTGGTCGGGGTCGAGGTCAGGATAAGGCGACTTCACCTCGCCCGTGAGCAAATTGGTCCATCCCACCAGCCGCATGTCGACGTCGAAGAGCAGTTGCCGTGAAGAGGGCCGGCTGCTCACCAGGAGAGCAGTCTTTCCTTCGGCCTTTTGGTAGAAACCGGTCAGGTCTACATTGCTCAGAATGTCGACATTGTGAATGAGGACGGGGCGGTCTGTCTGAAAGAGGGCGGAGGCCTTTTTCAGACCTCCTCCGGTGTCGAGCAGCAGGCTGCTCTCGTCGGAGACGTGCAGGTCAAGCGCAAAGGAATGCTCCTCCAGGTAGGAGATAATCTGTCCGGCAAAATGGTGCACATTGACCACCACGCGCGAGGCTCCGGCTTGCTCCAGGCGTTTGAGCACATGCCAGAGGAGCGGTTTTCCCGCCACCTCGACCAGTGCCTTGGGCATACGGTCGGTAAGCGGTTTGAGCCTGGTGCCCAATCCTGCCGCGAAAACCATCGCCTGCATGGCTGTAGAAGCATTGTCGGAAATCATGTGTGCAAAGTTACTTATTTTTTTTCAAAAACAGGCGGTTTGCATGGGGTTATTCACAGAAGGTTCTCATCGGGGCAAAAAAAGGGGGCACCGTCATCCCGACAATGCCCTTTTTTAATCTCCGTTAACCTGAGTTTTCAATCTGTTTAAACTTATGTGTCTACGTTAACTCAAAAGTATGAAAAACCTATCAATCTGAATCCTAAATTAATTGTCATGTGCAAAGATAATACAAAAAAACTGCAAATATATGATACTTTAATGCCATATATTTGCAGTTTCTTGCAATTAGCAAAAAACAAAGATTTTCTCCCAATTATTTAATTTTGGAAGTGATGTTGTTGCGCAGTCCCTTCGTATGGGTGAGATAGGCCTTCGCCACGCCGAAATTGAGTGTCATGTCTATTCTCACCGGCACATGGTTGGCGTCGTCGGTGGCATAGAGGCGGCCGAACTCCTTGTATTTTTTCTTATTCTTGTTCCACTCGGCGTAGGTGAACTTGAGGCAACGGTATTTCACGCCGTCGTCGCCTTTCACCGTTTCCTTGCCCTCATATTTCAGCTGGGCCGTGGTGACGTCTTTTCCGTCGGCGATGGGAAACTTGATTATCTTGCCTTTGGTCCATCCTGCGGTGTTGTAGCTGCGGGCACGGACAAAGATATTGAGCATGTCGAAGATGCACTCGTTTTTCTTCTCGTTCGACCACCGGTGCGTTCCGTCCTTGTGCTGTCGGTGCAGTTTCACCGAGCACTGCGAGCCTTTGTAAGAGTACCACACTTCATCGACCGTGTATTTTTCGCCTTCCTCGGCCCCTTTTCTGAAGTAGAGCGGCACCAGTGAGGGGGTGATATAGCTGGTGAGCGTATCGCGCATGATGAAGAATTTGTCGAGTTTTCCGTTACCCCTGGTGATGAGGCTGCACTTGAAGGCATCTTTTCCCTCATAGCGTGAGGCCTGTGTGGACATGGAGCCGGTACCCACCTTCACCCAGACAAATTTCCAGTTGTAATAGAGATTGTACGAGAGCACCTCGCCCGACTTGAAGGCCGTGTTCTCGAGTTCGCATTGGGCCATTGCCATGGATGGGACAAAAAGCAACAGCCATAGGATTACAGTTTGCAGATGTCTCATTTTGTAAAGGTTGATTTATCGTAGGGAATGCCCAGTTTACGTGCCCTTGTGGCATTTTGCTGGCGTATTTTTTTCTCTTTGTCAGGTTTCTGCTTGGTTATTTCCGCCCGCTTCTGGTTTTGCAGGGGGGTGGCATCGGGTGTCCAGTCGCGTTGGAAAATCCATTTGGCCTTGCATTCTATGCGTTCGGGGTAGTAATACACCTGTTCGGCCTGCAGGTTGCGGTCGTAGTCGCCGGTATCCCATTTGCCGTTGCCGTTGAGGTCGGTGTAGGCTCTGAGATAGAAAGCGCCGGGTTTGACATACAGGAAGGTGGCTTTTCCGTTGCGGCAGGGGGTCTCGTCGACTATTTTCTCCTGTCGGTCGAGCAGTTGCACCACCATGTTGGCGTTGTGCTCGTGCGAGATATTGAATTCGATGGTGGTATAGTCGTCTTCGGTGATGACCTTGAAGCCTTTGTTCTGTTTGTTGGATACAGTGCCGTAGATATCGGTGAAAGCGGCCGAGTCGCACTCCAGCCGGTATTCGGCTCCTTCCTGCCACAGGCTGTCGGGGCACATTATCTCGAGGTGGCGCAGGGTCTGGTTGCCCGCCCCTGTGTTTTTTCGGTTGCCCGGCAGCAGGGCTACCGGTTTCTCCACCCAGTTGGTGTCTACTCTGATGGAAAGATGCAGGCGGGCGGTATCGACCCGCTCCAAGGGTGTGGGCGACTCGATGTAGAGCCTGCTGTTGGGCGATACGGCGGTGGGAATGGTGAATTTCACGTCGAGCGGTTTGGCGGGCATCTCCGTGAGGTAGGGACGGCCTTTTTTCTTGGCTTTCTCCTGTTCCTTTTCCCATTTCTCCCTTTCCTTCTCCATCTCTTTCTGCCGTTTTTCGAAAGAAGTCTTGGCTAAGAAAAGGAGTGTGTCGGTTTTTTCCTGCAACGCGCCGAGCGTGTCGGTTTCCATGTACCTTACCACGGCGTTGAGCGTGTCTCTGTTTACCAAGGCGGTGTCGCGCAGCCAGTAGTGCACGGTGTCTTGTTTCAGGTTGGTTTCCACAAGAAAAGCCTCACCGGTATCGAAGTCGAGGCCTTCTATCTGCGGCAGTTGCTTGTCGCCATAGGTGAAGAAGAAAGACACTTTCTCGGCATCCTTGCGTTCCGTCTTGAGCAGATGGCGGTCGGTGAGCTCGGCGGTGAAGGCGGTCAGTGTGATATCGTCGGGCAGGAAGTGGGTATAGCCCGTCTGCTGGATATTGTCTATATGCAGCGAGTCGCGCCAGATGGTATCCTGTCTGACGTCGGGTTTTGACGAAGGTACGATGATGTCGTGGTTGAACGCCAGTTTTTCCGATTTCTGCGAGTAGAGATAGTTGCCGTCCATGTCGTTGAGGGCATAGGCCCGGTATTGTCCCGGTGCCACGCCTTTGATGACGAAGTGTCCGCGGCTGTCGGTTCTCGACACCCTCAGCATAGGTTCCTTTTGGAAAGCGCTGTCGGCCAGGTTGCTGTAGAGTCCTACGAGAATGCCTTTGATGGGTTCCAGGTTTTCGGCCTCGAGCACATAGCCCGCCACCTCCATGGTGTCGATGTTTTCTCCGGTCGAGAAACTGTAGGTGTAGTTGCCCAGCGGATTGCCCTCGTTGTTGTCGGAGATGGCATCGGAGAAATCGATGGTGTAGGTGGTATTGGGTTTGAGTGAGTCGTTGAGCTGTATGGAGATGCGTCTGCCCTGCCCTTTGATGATGGGTGCTTCGAGTTGTGGCGGTGAGACCACTACTTTTTCGGTGGGATTGTCTATTTTGATGAATTCATCGAAGTAGATGAATATTTTTTTGGAGTGAGCATCGACGGCCTTGTCAATGGGTGTGCAGGCCACCACCTGCGGTGGAGTCTCGTCGTACCATCCGCCATCGGGCTGTCCCATCTTTGCACACCCTGCGAGCCACAGTGTGAGCAGAATCAAGGGAAGTATGGCGCATTTTCTCATCATGGGTGATTGGCGTTGGGCAATGGGTTTTCGATATCGAAATTGGTGTTGTTCTTGTCGAGGAGCTCGTTGATGATATCCCGGTTATTGGAGAGTCGCGGCACCTTGTGTTGGCCGCCCAGTTTGCCTTTCGACTTGAGCCACTCGTTGAAGAGTCCCGGTTTGGCTTTCACTATCTCCAGATGCTGTAGGGTGATGTTTTTGTAGCGTTTGGCCTCATAGTCGCTGTTTATTTCCTGCAGATGGGAGTCGAGAAGGTCGGCGAACTGCTGCAGGTTGGCGGGCTCTTTGGCGAACTCAATAATCCATTGGTGCTTGCACTTGGCGTGATGGTCCATGAAGATGGGTGCGGCGGTATATTCGAGCACCTCGGCCCCTGTTTTCTCGCAGGCGTAGGCAAGACCTTTTTCGGCATTGTCGACAATGAGTTCCTCGCCGAAGGCATTGATAAAGTGCTTGGTGCGCCCCGTGATGACAAACTTGTAGGGATTTTTTGAGGTGAACATCACGGTATCGCCGATGATGTAGCGCCACAGACCGCATGAGGTGGAGATGACCATAGCATAGTTTCGTCCGGTCTCGACACCGCTCAGGGGCACGATATGCCGGTCGGGTTTGTCGAATTCGTCCATGGGTATGAACTCATAGAAGATATCGTAGTCGACCATGAGCAGGAGCGAGGGGTCGTTGGGGTCGTTCTGTATGCCGAAGAAGCCTTCGCTGGCGTTGTAGGTCTCCATGTAGTGCATACCGGGATTCTGGATGATTTCCTGGTATTGCTGACGGTAGGGCGTGAAGGCCACACCACCGTGGAAGAAGACTTCCAGATTGGGCCACACCTCGTCGATACGGTTCTTGCCCGTTATCTCCAGCACCTTGGTGAGTACGGAGAGCATCCACGAAGGCACGCCCGAGAGGTTGGTCACATTCTTCTTGCATGTTTCGAGGGCAATGCGCTCCCGCTTCAGTTCGAAGTCGGAGAGCAGTGCTGTCTTTTTCTTGGGCACCCTGACCAGGTTGATGAGCGGATTGACATTTTCTATCAGGATGGCGCTCAGGTCGCCCACGAGGCTGTTGGAGAAATTATAGTTGGGAGCGTGGCTGCCGCCCAGAATGAGCGCTTTGCCGTCGAAGAGCCGGCTGTTGGGGTTGTTCATCAGATAGATGGCCACCGTGTCTTTTCCTCCCGCGAAGTGGATGTTCTGCAGTCCGTCGCTGCTCACGGGAATGAATTTGCTCTTGTCGTTGGTGGTGCCGGAAGATTTGGCAAACCAGTTCACTTTGCCCGGCCAGAGGATATCGCTTCCCTCGTGCCTCATGTGGTCGATATCGGTCTTTATCTCCTCGTAGGTGTTGACAGGCACATTTCTGGCAAAGTCGTCATAGTCTTTGATGATGGAGAAGAGATGGTTCATGCCGTATTCGGTATCTTTGGCACGTTGCATCAGCCGCTCCAAAACCGTGTTCTGCAACAACTCGGCATCTTTTTCGTAGCGTGAAAGTTGCTTTTGTCTGGCAAGGAATAGTTTTCCGACTATGTTGGTAACGCTCATCGATCAAATCCTTTAGTTATCTTCTTTGAAAGCAGCTTCTTCGGCGGCGGCGATGATGTCTTCTCTCGAGGCGGGTCGAGTGGTGATGTCGCTCAGATCAAATTCATCATCCTCTTCGGCATGGCCGGCCGTTTCGTCAACTTTCTGAGATGCAGTTTGACTGTTTTCAGTAGAAATGGTTTGTGTTTGCTCCTTTTGGGGATGGAGAATGATGAAATCGTCGCTCTGTTCGGTTTCAGGCACCGTCTGCACGGGCATTTCCTCCATCTTGGTGCGGTTGGCCTTGGCGGCGAAGACAGCGTCGATAAACTGAGGTTTCTTTCTGAGTTGTTCAAGCGTCAATTTTGCTGCCAACTGCTGGCTTTCCTTTTTCGAGTAGCCGCTGCCCACTCCGGCTTCCAGCCCTTCTATAACCACCTGGTAGGTGAATTTTGGACTACCGCCCTTGTCTTTGTCTTGTTCAAGGAGTTTGAAGTCGACCTTCACACGGTTTTTCTGGCTCCATTCTATCAGTTTGCTCTTGAAATTGACCTCTTTGTAGGCCACTTTGTCAAGGTTGATGTATTGGGTGAGGATGCGCTTGTCCATGAACCGCATGCAGGCATCGTAGCCCCTGTCGAGATAAATGGCGCCAAACAATGCCTCGAAGGCGTTGCCTCCGAGATAGCTGTTGTGCGAGGTGTTGCTGCCCGAGGTGAGCACCAGTTGGGTGATGCCCAGCTCCTGGGCCAGTTTGTTCAGCGTTTCGCGCTGAACGATTTTGCTTCTGGTATTGGTGAGGAATCCCTCTCTCTTTTTTTCGAAATGCCGGTATACGATATCACCTACCACGGCATCGAGGACAGCATCGCCGAGAAACTCCAGACGCTCGTTGTTGAGCGGTTTTCCTTTTTCACGCTTCATGATGCTTTTGTGCATCAGGGCGAGTTTGTAGTAATGGATGTTTTTCGGATAGAATCCCAGTATGTCGTAGAGAGCAGAATAAAGCTCCTTCTCCTTCAGGAAAGGGAGCTTTATCCGGTAGATGAGATTATTCAGCATATTTTTTGAATACGACACAAGCGTTGTGTCCACCGAACCCGAAGGTATTGCTCAAGGCGGCCCTCACGGTGCGTTTCTGCGCCTTGTTGAAGGTGAAGTTGAGGTTGTAGTCAATCTCCTCGTCCTTGTCGTCCTCTTCGTGGTTGATGGTGGGTGGAACGATGTCATTCTGCACGGCAAGTATGGTTGCCATGGCCTCTACGGCTCCTGCTGCACCCAGCAGGTGTCCGGTCATGGATTTGGTGCTGCTGATATTCAGTTTGTAGGCAGCGTCGCCAAACACCTCCTTGATGGCTTTTGCCTCGGAAATGTCGCCCACGTGGGTCGATGTGCCATGCACGTTGATATAGTCGATATCTTCCGGTTGCAGACCGGCATCCTCCAGGGCGTTTTTCATCACCAATTTGGCACCGAGTCCCTCAGGATGCGATGCGGTGATGTGATAGGCGTCGGCGCTTTCACCCTCGCCCACCATTTCGGCATAAATCTTGGCACCGCGGGCCTTGGCATGCTCCAGTTCCTCCAGAATGATGCAGCCAGAACCTTCGGCCATGACAAAACCGTCGCGGCTCTTGCTGAAGGGTCTCGATGCACCCTTGGGGTCGTCGTTGCGGGTGGAGAGCGCTTTCATGGCGTTGAATCCGCCCACGCCGCAGGCGCAGATGGCCGACTCGGCACCGCCTGCCAGTATGATGTTGGCTTTGCCCAGGCGAATCAGGTTGAAAGCGTCGGCCAGTGCGTTGCTGGACGAAGCGCAGGCCGATGTGGTGGTATAGTTGGGTCCGTGGAATCCAAAATGGATGGAGATATGTCCGGAGGCGATGTCGGCAATCATTTTGGGGATGAAGAACGGGCTGAACTTGGGTCCGTTAGCTTGATAGATGCCATATTCCTTCACTTCGGTCTCAAAGGTGTTGATACCTCCGATGCCTACGCCGTAAATCACACCGATGCGGTCTTTGTCTTCTTTCTCAAGATCCATGCCGCTGTTTTCCACTGCCTGGATAGCGCTGGCCATGGCCAGTTGGGTGTAGCGGTCCATCTTTCTGGCTTCTTTCCTGTCGATAAACTGGTTGGGGTCGAAATCTTTCACCTCGCAGGCGAAATGGGTTTTGAACAGGGAAGTGTCGAAACTTTTAATTGTGTCGGCACCGCTCACACCCTTCAGCATGTTTTCCCATGTTTCCTCATAGGTATTGCCCAAAGGAGTGACAGCACCAAGACCTGTGACTACTACTCTTTTTAATTCCATTATTTGATGATACTATATAATTTAAATTTATGGTTTACAGCACACGACAGTGAACCCTGTCATGATGCTATAAACCATAAATCGTGAAAATTCAGCTGTTATTTTGCGTGTTCCTCGATGTAGGCAATAGCATCACCTACAGTACCGATCTTCTCTGCATCCTCGTCAGGAATGGTAACATTGAATTTCTTCTCGAAATCCATGATAAGCTCTACGGTGTCGAGAGAGTCAGCACCTAAATCGTTAGTAAAACTTGCTTCGGGCTTCACATCAGCTTCATCTACACCAAGTTTCTCAACAATGATGTCCCTTACTTTTGCTTCAATTTCTGACATAATACTTAAATAATTTAGAATGTTATAACTATTTCCTTGTTGAAATTCGGGTGCAAAGGAACAAATTTTAATTTATGTGTGCAAATATTTTTCAAAAAAAAGCTATTTCATTTGCACAAACCACTATACAATGTGCAAAAAAATGGGTGTTTTTTTACAATTATACCTAAAAAATACATTTTTTCAGTCAGAAAACGGATTATTATGTTGTCTCGGTCGGCAGAGTTGTGTATTGTATATAGTGAAAAGCATCAAAAATAGGGCGATATTATTTGGTTGTCTGCAAGAAAATTATTATTTTTGCACACTATTGAGTCAATGTGTCTCACCTATTAAGCAACCATCTAAACGTATGTCAAACACCCAATATTATAACGAGATTTTCCGTCATGCCATTGACGATTACCATGTGACCAATGATGTGGACCATCCCATCAGCAACCCCTACGACCGCGACACGCTGGAGAACCGTCTGTATCTGAAATGCTGGATAGATACGGTGCAATGGCATTTGGAAGACATTATCCGCGACCCGCACATCGATCCGCTCGATGCGCTTCAGCTGAAGCGCCGCATAGACCGCAGCAATCAGGACCGTACCGACCTGGTGGAGCAGATAGACAGTTATTACCTTCACCTCTACAGTGATGTGAATGTGCTGCCCGACGCCCGTATCAACACGGAGAGTCCGGCCTGGGCCATCGACCGCCTTTCTATCCTGGCCCTGAAGATTTACCACATGCAGGAGCAGGTGGAGCGTCAGGATGCCGACCCTGCCCACATAGAGAAGTGCCGCAGCAAGCTTGCTGTGCTGCTGGAGCAGCAGAAAGACCTGAGCACCGCCATCGACCAGTTGCTCGAGGATATCTCGGCTGGCCGCAAATACATGAAGGTGTACAAGCAGATGAAGATGTACAACGACCCCTCGACCAATCCGGTGTTGTATGGCAAGAAAGGCTGACCCCATTCCGGCCTGTAGTGATGACGAAGAAGAAGAGCTGATGAAGAACAGCCATGTACTGATAGTCCGTTTCTCGGCCATAGGCGATGTGGCGATGTTGGTTCCGGTGGTCTACTCGTTGAGCCAGCAGTACCCCCACTTGCGCATCACGGTGCTGAGCAAGCCTTTTGCCCGTCCGTTTTTTGAGGGACTGGGGGCCAATGTGGGTTTTATGGAGGCCGACCTGAAGAACGAGTATTCCGGCATAAGAGGTTTGAACGCCCTGTACCGCCGTCTGAAGGCCAAGCATTTTACCGCTGTGGCCGACATGCATGGTGTGCTGCGTTCCAGTTACCTCCGCATGCGGTTCAATCTCGACCGGTTCAAGGTGCGCCATATCGACAAGCACCGCAGGGAGCGCCGCCGCATGGTTTCCACGCACAAGAAGCACCTTGTGCAGCTGCCCACCACGGTGCAGAACTATGCCGATGTGCTGGCGGCGCTCGGCTATCCCGTGAAGTTGGAGTTCACCTCGTTGTTTCCTCCCTCGGGCGGCAACCTGCGTCACCTGCCGCCTGTGATAGGCGAGAAGAAGAATTTCCAGTTGTGGATAGGTGTGGCACCCTTTGCCGCCCACAAGGGCAAGGTATATCCGCCGGAGAAGATGGAGGCGGTGATAGCCCAGCTGCTCACACTGCATCCCAGCGGCCGTATATTCCTCTTCGGTGTGGGCAACGACGAGCGCAAGTATTTCGGTGAGTGGTGTGCCAAGTATCCCCGCTGCACCGATGCGTCGGCCGCCGTGGCGGGTTTGCCCCAGGAGCTTATCCTGATGAGCCATCTGGACGTGATGGTGTCGATGGACAGCGCCAATGCCCATCTGGCCTCCATCGTCAATGTGCCGGTGGTGAGTATATGGGGCGCCACCCATCCCTATGCCGGTTTCCTGGCATGGAACCAGCGCGAGGAGGATGTGGTGCAGGTAGACCTACCCTGCCGTCCGTGCAGCATCTACGGCAACAAGCCCTGCCAACGTGGCGACTGGGCCTGCATGGAGATGATAACGCCGGAGATGATTGTGGAAAAGGTGGAGAATGTGTTCAAGCGAGCGCAAAAGCGATAATACATTATATACTAATATTAATTTTAAAAGAACTTTTATCACTATGGCAAAATTTATTTGTGACACCTGCGGTTATGTCTACGACCCCGCAGTAGGCGATCCTGAGAACGGCATAGAGCCCGGTACCGCATTTGAAGACCTGCCCGAAGACTGGGTGTGCCCTCTTTGCGGTGTAGGTAAGGAAGATTTCTCGGAAGAGTAATGTATCTCAAATAGAAAAAAGGCGGGGTGAAAGCTTTCATGCTCTCACCCCGCCTTTTTGGGATTGTCTGTGGTGGTGAATCTCAGGCAAACGGCTCGATGGTGTCGACGGGTGCGGCGTGCACGCACTTCAGGTTTTTCTCCAGTTGTGCCACGCTGCTGGCGCCCACCAGCACAGAGGTCACCCCCTGCTGGTGCAGTATCCAGGCCAGCGCCATCTCGGCCAGGGTCTCGTTGCGCTCTGCGGCCATGGTGTTCAGCCGGTTCAGGTAGTCGAGCAGCTGGGGAGTGAGGTCCTCGCTGTGGAGCGAGGCCTGTCTCGACATGCGCGAGTCGGCGGGGATGCCGTTGAGATAGCGGTCGGTGAGCAGTCCCTGTGCCAGCGGTGAGAAGGAGATGAAGCCGATGCCGTTCTGATGGCAGTAGTCGAGTATGCCCTCCTCCTGCGGACTGCGGTCGAGCAGGTTGAGTTTGCCCTGATAGATGAGCAGCGGCACGTCGCGCTCGCTCAGATAGGCCTGTGCGGTCTTGAGTGCCTCGAGGGGCCACCGTGAGATACCCACGTAGAGTGCCTTGCCGGCCCGCACGATGTCGACGAGTGCCTGTAGGGTCTCCTCGAGCGGTGTGTCGGGGTCGTAGCGGTGGCTGTAGAAGAGGTCCACATAGTCCAGGTGCATGCGCTTCAGGCTCTGGTCCAGACTGGCCATGAGATACTTGCGCGAGCCCCAGTTGCCATAGGGTCCGGGCCACATGTCGTAGCCGGCCTTGGAGCTGATGAAGAGCTCATCTCGGTAGGGACGGAAGTCGTCATCCATCAGTCGGCCCATGGTCTCCTCGGCGGTGCCGTAAGGCGGACCGTAGTTGTTGGCCAGGTCGAAATGGGTGATACCGTGGTCGAAGGCATAGTGGGTGATGTCGCGGCTGCGCTGGTAGGGGTCCACGGCACCGAAGTTGTGCCAGAAGCCCAGTGATATCTTGGGCAGCAGGACTCCGCTTTTTCCGCACCGGCAGAACATGGCCTCCGAGTCGTCGTATCGGTTTTCGGCGGGAGCGTAGATTTTTTTCAGGTTCATAGGATAGGATTATTGGGTATGACGGGTGATGAGTTGCAACAGTTTTTCCACCGCCTCTTCTTCAGGTATGTTCTTCTCTACGCAGACCTTACCTTTATAAAGCGATATCTTTCCCCGTCCGGCACCCACGTAGCCATAGTCGGCGTCGGCCATCTCGCCCGGTCCGTTCACGATACAGCCCATGATGCCTATCTTCAGGCCCTTGAGGTGGCGGGTGGCCTCTTTGATGCGTGCTATGGTGGAGCGGAGGTCGTAGAGGGTGCGTCCGCATCCCGGGCAACTGATGTATTCGGTCTTGCTCATGCGCAGGCGTGCCGCCTGCAGGATGCCGAAGGCCGTAGCGGTGGTCTCCTCTACGGGCAGGTCGCCGCTGTTCATGAGCCACAGGCCGTCGGCCAACTGGTCTATGAGCAGTGCTCCGGTGTCGAGGGCGGCTTCCAGTTGGAAGTCTTCCTTCTCGCCGGCCTGGTGATGATAGGCCAGGCAGAAGACGATGGGGTTGGTGAGTCCCTGGCTCGCGATTTCATGGGCCAGCGCCCTCAGTTCGCCGGTGGGATTGGCATGCTGCGTCACGGCCACCACCACCACCTCAGGATGTTTGCGCAGGCAGGCGGCATATTCTTCGGCCGGAACTCCATATTGCAGCACGAGGAATTTCACGGGTGCCTGGACCGAGGCGATGAACGGCATGGCCTGGTGCGGGAAGATGGGGTAGGTGTCGGGCTGTCCCTGATAAGCCTGGAAGTCGACGATGTACTTCTGTCCTTCTTTCCTTGCGTCGGGCAGGCGGTTGCCCACATAGACATAGTCGGGTGGGGTAGGGTTGTCGGGTGTCAGGTCGTTGGTGGCCACCACCACCGGTGTGTTGTCGCCGCCGATGTTGCCGGCCGGCTGTGTGGTGCGTCGTTCCGGGCGCAGGTAGTTGAAAGCGGGGCAGGCATTGCCCGGAATGTACGGATGTCCGGTCCGCCGGCCCACATACTCCACCAGTTTTTTTGCCACGGGAATCTCCGCTTCCGGTTCCTCACTGAGCGACACCCTTATGGTATCGCCGATACCGTCGGCCAGGAGCGCTCCGATGCCCACGGCGCTTTTTATGCGGCCGTCCTCCCCGTCGCCGGCCTCGGTCACTCCGAGGTGCAGCGGGTAGTGCATGCCGTGGCGTTCCATCTCGTCGACGAGTAGGCGCACCGACCTCACCATCACCACGGTGTTGGAGGCTTTGATGGAGATGACCACATCATCGAAGTGTTCTCTCTGGCAGATGCGCAGAAACTCCATGCAGCTCTCCACGATGCCTTCGGGGGTGTCGCCGTAGCGCGACATGATGCGGTCGGAGAGCGACCCGTGGTTCACGCCGATGCGTATGGCGGTATGGTGCTGCCGGCATATCTGCAGGAACGGCAGGAAGCGTTCCTCTATCTTCTTCAGTTCGGCGGCATATTCCTCGTCGGTATACTCCAGGTGTCGGAAGGTGCGTGCCGGGTCTACATAGTTGCCCGGGTTGATTCTCACCTTCTCGGCATAGAGGGCGGCCACATCGGCCACATGGGGGTTGAAGTGCACATCGGCTACGAGCGGTGTCATGATGCCCTGTGCCCGCAGGCCGGCATTGATGAGCCGCAGGTTCTCGGCCTCGCGCACCCCCTGTGTGGTGAGCCTTACATACTCGCCGCCGGCCCCGATGATGCGCCGGGCCTGTGCTATGCACCCCTCGGTGTCGAGGGTGGCCGTGGTGGTCATCGACTGCACGCGTATGGGCCAGGGGCCACCTAAGGGAGTGCCCCCGATGTTCACCTCCGACGATTGCCGCCGCTGGTAATTGAACAGGTCGGTCATGGGTCAGTTGGTCTTAAACTGGTAGTTCTTTATCTCGCTGAGCTGCTCGTTGGCCTTTACTATCTTGTTGCGCAGTGACAGTTTGTAGTCGGCCAGACGCTGTGCGATGTCGGTATCGGCCAGCGCAAGCATCTCGGTGGCCAGGATAGCGGCGTTGAGACCGCCGTTCACCCCAACGGTGGCCACGGGGATACCGGGAGGCATCTGTACAATGCTGAGCAAGGCGTCGAGACCGTCGAGCATGCCTTTCACGGGCACGCCGATGACCGGCAGTGTGGTGCTGGCGGCTATCACGCCGGGCAGTGCGGCGGCCATGCCGGCAGCGGCTATGATAACCTTCACGTTGCGTGCCTTGGCGGTCTTGGCGAAGTCTTCCACGGCGTCAGGTGTGCGGTGAGCCGAGAGTGCGTTCACTTCGAAGGGAATCTGCATTTCTTCGAAGAAGGCCATGGCCTTCTCCATGACGGGCAGGTCGCTGGTGCTGCCCATGATAATACTTACTAAAGGATTCATCAGTATATGTGTTGTTTAGATATAGAGTACGGAAAAGAAAGCGCACACCACCCCCACGAGGAATCCCCCCACCACCTGCGAGAGCGAGTGCTGCCGCAGTATCATCCGGCTCGATGCCACCAGACCGCCCACCAGGATGACGAGGCACATCCACCACACAGGGTTGTAGGTGAAGAGCCACGAGAGCGCCATGAGTGCGCCGAGCACACCGCCTATGGCGGCGGTATGGGTGGATATTTTCCATTTCAGGTTGATGATGGCGCATACCACCTGTATGGTAAGCGACGCCACCACGATGCTGCCTATGATGTGCGGAGCATGGTAGAGGCTGAGCAGGTAGAAGCAGAGGAAATAGCAGAAGAAGGCGATGACGTAAGGGATGAGCCGGCTGTCCTTGCGTGCCAGTTCTATGCGGCTCCATCCCTGGTATTTGCGGTAGTATTTTATCAGCGTGGTGGGCAGCAGCACGGTGAGGGTGTAAACCATCAGCAGCGTGAAGAGCTTGTAGTTCCATGGCAGGAACTTCAGATAGCTGAAGGTGCACAGAATCATCAGTCCCACCACGGGCAGGTAGAAGGGATTGAAGATGGCGCTCAGTATTCTGGCGGTGATTATGATGTATCTTTTGCTCATTCTTTTCTGAGGATGGCTTTGGGTATGCCCATCTGGTCGCGGTATTTAGCGATGGTGCGCCGTGCCAGGTCGTAACCGCGGGCTTTCATCTCTCTCTGCAGGGCGATGTCGCTGAGCGGATGTTTCTTGTCTTCGTGGTCGATGATGTCTTTGAGAGCCAGTTTCATCTCCTTGGTCGAGAGTTCCTCGCCGTTCTCGTTGGTGTACTTGTCGACGAAGAAGAAGCGCAGGGGGAATACGCCCCAGCGCGTCTGGGCATACTTCACGTTGGTCACCCTCGATATGGTCGAGATGTCGAGTCCGGTGCGGTCGGCGATATCCTTGAGGCGCATGGGCCGGAGGTCGGTCTCATCGCCGTCCTGGAAGAACCGGTACTGCCACTGAATGATGGCCTTCATGGTCAGGGTCATGGTGCGCTGACGCTGCTCCAGGGCACTGATGAGACCGCGGGCGCTGTCGATGCCTTTTTTGGTGAAGGACAGTGCGGAGGGATTGTTCAGGTATTCGCTGAGCGACTCCTCATACGACGGTGCCACGGAGAGTTTGGGCAGGTTGCCGCTGTTGAGCGAGAAGGTCACCCTTCCGCTGTCGTCGGTGTCGACGATGAAGTCGGGTATGATGCGGTTGATGCTGAAGCCCTGTGTCTCGCCCAGCGAGGAGCCGGGCTTGGGGTTGAGCCGCCGCAGTTCGGCCCGCAGCTGTTCTTTTTCCTCATCGTCCAGTCCGAGTGCTGTCTGAATGTGGCTGATGTGGTTCTTCTTTATGTCGTCGTAGTAATTGGCCACCACGGTGTGCATGAGTTGCTGTATCCTTCCTTTCCCCTTGCGGTCTATCTGTATGAGCAGGCATTGCTGTAGGCTCTGCGCGCCGATGCCGGGAGGGTCGAAGCTTTGCAGTATTTTGAGCACGTCGGCCACCTCTTCGGGTGCGACGTCAATATTTTCATATACAGTCATCTCATCGGTCAGCTCCACGATGCTTTTGCGAAGCAGTCCGTCGTCATCGAGCGAGCCGATGAGGTAGTTGATGATTTCCCTTTGCTTCTCACTGAGGTCGTGCTCACCGATTTGTTCGTTCAGTTTGTCGAGAAACGACTCTGTGTTGCCGAACACCCTTTCCGGGCGGTCGCTGTAGTTGTTGCCCACCGGTATGCGGTCTTCGGCATAGGTCATGCTGCTGCTTTCCACTACACGGTCGTCGCCTTCCTCCCTGTTGGAGGACAATGGGATGTCGCTGCTATAGTCGGCATTGTCGGAAGGAGTAGACTCGAGTGCGGGGTTCTCTATCACCTGGTTTCTCACAAACTCTTCCAGTTGGTTGATGGGCATCTCCGTCACCTTCACGTTGAGCATCTGTTGCGGTGTGAGTCTGGTCCGTTGCGACTGTTTTTGTGTATTTCTGTTTTCTTGTCTCTGCATGTGATAGCGGTTGGAGCAGTGGTTATTTGAAGTATTCTTTCAGCTGCATGGCATAGGCCGACAGTTTCTCGGGCTGTCCGTTGCCATACTGCTGCCATATTTTCCTGCAGTGTTCGGTCAGGGGCGAGTCGGGCTCTGTGTTGCGCCGCAGGTAGGGGTCGCAATACTGGTATATCTCCATCACGTCGACGATTTCCTTGGGTGTCAGGTTCATCAGGCGTGCCAGCGCCCCCACTTCCGGGGTGTCTTCCACCATGGTGTTGGGGGTGAGGATGAAATACAGGTCGAGGATGATGATGAGCATGATGGGGATGAAGTTTTCCTTCCCCGGTATCGGTTTGAAGAGTGTCTCGAAGGTCTCTTTCACCTCCACACCCTCATAGAACACCTCGGCATTGTTGAACCCGTTCATGCCTCTGAACAATTTGGCCATGCGCGAGAGTTTGCGCGGATTGTTGGAGAAGGTGTTCCACAACCGTTCTATGCGCGGGGTGTCGAGATTGCGCAGTCTCACCATCTGCCGGTAGACGTACTTCGGGGGTATGTGGAGCTCAAGGCTGAGGTCCACCATAGGGCGTGAGTAGAGCGGTTTCACCCCCACCGGTTTTTTGAGGTACAACTGCATGAGCAGAAGCCAGTATTCAT